>Ga0206128_1001907_pt1 | contig 19637 bp, 23 predicted proteins | sample Helgoland_Spring_7_FD_148601 | JGI IMG/M metagenome (GOLD analysis project Ga0206128, IMG submission 148601) | Pelagic subsurface seawater microbial communities from Kabeltonne, Helgoland, North Sea - Helgoland_Spring_Bloom_20160426_1 | ecosystem: Environmental > Aquatic > Marine > Epipelagic ... | reverse complement strand
GCAAGAGGAGAAGCACCATTGAGCAAACACAACCACAACCCACGCAAAGCATGAATGAACCATCAATAGATTTTGTCTACCCAGACGACGAGCCAGCGACCGAGCAGAACCATTACAGAGAGGCCTGTAAGCAGTATATGAGAGTACTTAATATTGTATTATCTTACATAATAGAGTCAGACAGTCCACGGATGGGGGCATGGGCTGTAGCTTATGCATTAGGCGCAGACGCCCTCTGCCAAGGACAAAGCATGACACAAAGGATGAAAGATCTGGGCATGTCTCCACAAGCATTAAGCAAATGCACCAAGGAAGTTCAAAACCAGCTTAATCTAAAAAACAACGCATACACCTATGGAAATACAAAGAACAGACATTGATCAGCATTTGCACAGCGCCATTGCTATTGCTCACACCGAAAGAAAGGAGGCTGTTGCTAGGGCGCGTAACAGCATCAACGCAGCCGGGCAGAAGACAGCAAGGGTTGGCGCTCTCATTGAAAAGGCGCAACAAATACACAGCCAAGACCTGTTTGGCTTCATGGCTGAACACATGACAGCAGAAGAGGTTAAGCAGGACTTATCATTCTATGACGCATATCGAAAACGTGGTGAGCTTATGGATAAGCGGCTACTGACTCAATCAGGAATATGGGAGCAGAAGCAAATGGAATACATGCGCGACGTCACACCGAAACCATCGCCAGGGCTGGTCAGAACAACATCCTCATTTGTTGGTAAGTTCAATAAGATACTAGGCAAACGACCAGCAGAAGAATGGCCAGCATCAGAGCGCGAGCAAATAAAGGACGTGCTGAAACCAGTCGCTGATTTCTACAATAGTCTGTAGTCACTATGTAAATAATGTTAGAACCAGTTGGGAGATAATTTCGCCATGTTAGAATACTCAAGTGAACAGCTACAGTTAGAGGGACGCGCAAACGTCCATTCTATAGGGGTTCTAGACCCCCCCCTACAAGGAGTCTCCTTGGCAGAAGACCACGGCGCGGTCGTCTATACTTATTGTAAAAAAACGCCTCTTTTACACAAAATAACTGCATAGCATAATGAGCAAGCCAACACAGAAACAACTCGCTGATTTGTATCACTGCGACCAACCAACAATATCACGGCTCAAAGCTAGGGGTGTAGACATACACGACAAGGAGGCTGTTCGTGCAGAAATACTATCACAAGCAAAACGCCCCAAGGCATGGGTCAGCGGTTGTCCGTGGGATGATAAGCCAGAACAAGAGCCTGTCGATGAGCACGCTTTTGATGGAGGCGTCACCGACGACATGATTAGACAACTGGAGTCGCAGGCAGTTTGTGCATCTGATTACGACGCAGCGCGTTTCGCAAGAACTAAAATACAATGCCTCAAGGAGTTGGCCCAATTAAAGATACAAGCAAGGGACTACGTTCACATTGGTGAAGTCGAAGCGGACTACATCAAGACAGGCAGTGCAGTCAAAGCCGGCATCAACTCCATGATTGGCATATTGCCTCCAATGCTGGAAGGACTCAGCGCAGCGGAAATGAAACCAAAACTCAAAGCACAAGGGTATATCATATTACAGCAACTAGCCGAAGCAAACAACAAGGAACACAAGTAAAACAATGGGCAAGCCAGCACGCAACGACATCACAAGGGATAAGATCAAGACCAAGCCACAGAATGACAAATATGCAACAGGATGGGAAAGGATATTCGGCAAGAAGAAGCTCGACGAGACAGATTCTCAAAGGGATTCTGGAGGGGCTGAAGATAATAATAAGCGACCTTCTTAGGAGATGAGCAAAGAGACAGAGACAGCGGAAGTGGTTGCGGTTCGTGATTGGAACGACTGGTGCTGGGACGTTTGCATCAGCTACAACCCAACCTTTGACACAGAGTGGCACAGCTCATGCCAGGCAATCCAGTTTCCACGCGACCGCAAGCCAGAGATTGGTGACGTGATTGAATTTGTCGAGGATCAGATGGTGATTCATGAAGGCAAAGAGGTTGCCATCGACATCAGAGTGATTCGCATGGACGAAGAAGGGAACATATTTTTGGACTGATGGGTGTTGCACTAGACGCATTTTGCAGAGCTGTCATGCCGCCAAGCGCCATGGACGTAGTCGAGTGGGCGTGCAAGTATGTGAAATTACCACAGAGCAGCAGATCACCCAATTTTGATATTGACAGCACCCCTTGGCTTAGATGGCCGATGCTACAGATTGCAGATGACGAAAACAAGGAAGTTGTCATCATGGCTCCTGTTGGCAGTGGCAAGACCACTATGCTGGAGGGATTGCTCCCGTGGATTATAGCAGAGGAGCCTGGCCCGTGCTTGGTTACCATGCAGACTGATGACGACGCTCGAACATTCGTTGACACCAGATTGCATCCAAGCCTCAAAACAAATACAAAGGTGTTGCCCCTCATACCAAGCGGCAAGCAACGTGGTAATTTTAGGAAGTCTGAAATTCTCTTTGCGCACATGCCGATGCACATTGGAGGTGCCAACCTCGCCAACCTTCAAAGCAAATCCATCCGTTGGGTGATCTGTGACGAAGTGTGGATATTTAAAGACGGCATGCTGGAAGAGGCACGCCGGCGAACACACGACAGGTGGAACAGCCGCGTTGTGCTAGTCTCACAGGGTGGCAGCGAGGGAGACCAGTTCGATGGCGCATTTCAAGACGCATTGATTCACGACTATTGCTTTAAATGTCCATCATGCGACGAGCGCCAGACGTATCAGTGGAAGCAAGTGAAGTTTAAGCACATTAAGAACGAAGCAGAAGAGTGGGATTGGGACGAGATCAAGAAGTCAGTGCATTACGAATGCGCCAACGAGGACTGCAAAGAAAAGTTTGAAGACAAAGCAGAAGTCAGACGCACACTGTCAGCAAGCGGAGAATACATCAGCCGCAACAATAACGCCAAGCCAGGACGCATCGCAGCAACTTACCCAGCAATGGCTGTGTGGTGGATTGACTGGAGCAAGCTGGTCATGGAGTGGATCACAGCGCAGGACGCACGCAAGCGACTCAACATGGCACCATTGCGTCAGTTCATTCAGAAGCGACTAGCGCAGTCATGGGTTGAGCCGAATGAGACTGTCACGCTTAAAGGAGCAACAGACGCCTATCGCATGGCAGAGTATTTCGATGGGCAGAAATGGGAGTTTGAGAATTTTCGCTACATGACAGTGGACGTCCAGCAAGACCACTTCTGGGTAGTCATCAGAGCTTGGAGCATAGAAGGCAAGAGCCGTTTACTATATGAAGGCAAGATCGACGAATGGGAAGGTTTGCGCATGTTACGAGACAGAATGAAGGTGCCGAATCGTTGCGTCTTTGTTGACCGTGGCTATAGACCCGACACAGTAGCATTGGAATGTCGCAAGTCAGTAACCGCAGACGACCCGAACCCATGGAACTGCTTGCTTGGTGAAGAGGCTAATGGATACGCCACCAAGATTGGCAAGCGCAGAGTCATCAAACCGTTCTCATCAATTCAACGAGCACGCACACATACAGGAGTTTATTATAAATATGTCAAGTTCTCAAACTTACTTGCAAAGGATACATTGTCTGCACTCATGAGAGGCGAGGGCAACGGCTGGCAGATTGGTGTTGACCACAGCAAAGAGTATCTCAAGCAGATGCAGAACGAAGTCAAGCGCGAGGTTTCACCAGGCAAGTGGCGATACGTTGTCAGCAAGCCACACGTCGGCAACCACCTTTGGGATTGTGAGACAATGCAGATCATCGCAGCCTCAATTTATAAAGTATTTGCCTTTGATGCACAAGTTGAAGCCGAATAGTTGAAATGAAAGCCATTTGTAATGGCTATTGCTTCGGGATTCATTCAGACGCTTCGTCGCTACGGCGCGAGAAGTGCAAAAAACAAAGCACGCATGGAGGCGTGGCTTGATGACGCGATCGAAGAGATTGCAGCGAACAAAGGTTCTGACGTAGTAAGCGGCAGCGCCAATGGTGCATCGTTCTCATCAATGGCTAATATGACGAATGCAGAGTGGGCAAGTTGCCTTGATAGAGCATTGCAGATGATTGACGAAGGAGTCAACCACACCGGCAGAAGTTACGGACAATTTTAATATGAGCATATTAGACAGCAACGGACGCCCGACCGAACACCAGCGCAAGCTAGTCAGCAGCAGCGACAGATACACACGCGGTGTCCCTTGGATGCCAGACTTTGCACGCGACCTAGATGAATTGTTTACACAGTCAGACCATCGTGCGACCATGTCACAGTCTCGCGTTATATTTTCAAACTTCGGAGTTCCTCGCGGTGCTATCATGCAAAAGGCTGACGGGGTCGTTGGCAGAGCATGGGAACCAGAATTTAAAGGCAAGGATAATGAGTTCGGCGACGCAGCAAAAGAATGGCTACAAAGCTGGTTCAATGTCTGTGACGTGCAAGGCAACTTGCAGGACTTCCGCACATCTTTAAAGATGAACAGCGTGGCAGTTGACCGAGATGGCGACGTGTTCATCTTACTCACCGAGACAGATTCGGGTTACCCACAGATTCAGCACATCCCAGCGCATAGAGTAGGCACACGCCCATCCAGCGTTAAAGAGGACATTCTACTTGTTGGCGCATATCGTGGCAACAGGATACGCAACGGAGTCGTTGAGAACCGCAACGGATCACCTGTCGCATACTGCGTGCTTGGTAACGAAGCAAGCAGCGATCAATACATTTCATCACAAGACATGGTGCATATTGCCGACCCGCAATGGCACAACCAAGGCAGAGGCATCCCCGCACTGAGCCACGCGATTCATGAGCTTCGTAAGGCAAAGACATCACAAGAATGGGAATTGATGGCGCAGATGATGGTATCATCTCATGCACTCATTGAGTACTCAGACACAGGAGGCGTTGACCTCGATGATCCAAGCATAAGCCTCACAGGCGAAGTCGGCGATTCTGACAGGCTTGCAGTTCAAAGCTACAGCGGAGGCATGGTGCGTCACTTTAAGAGCAACAGCGGAAGCAAGCTTGAGAGCATCGACCACACACGCCCTGGCGACATGTGGTCTAGTTTTCAAGATCGAATCATACGTGAGGCACTCGCCGGCATCCCGTGGCCCGTGGAACTAGTATGGAAGGCAGAGAATGTCACAGGCACAACCATCAGAAACATCCAAGCACGCGCACGCTCAAGCGTTGAAGCGCGTCAAGACGTGCTACGCAGACCAGCTCGCCGCATTGTTGGCTGGGCATTGTCTAAGGCAATCAAGCTCGGCTTACTTCCAGCATCAGAAGACTGGTATCGCTGGGACTTCACAATGCCGCCAAAGCTTTCCATTGATCCACGCAACGACTCAAAAACACAAGCCGACGAATACAAGCTAGGTGCAGTCAACATGACTGGCATCTTGCAAGAGAAAGGCAAGACACACGCAGAGCATATCCGCGAGCGTTGTGCTGAGATTATCGAGCGCAAGACCATTAAAGAAGAATACGAAGCAAAGTTCGGCGTTGATATTGACGACCGCGAGCTGCAAATGTTGACACCTAACGAACAACCAGACCAGACCAATGATCCCAACCAATAATACATCTTTCTTACGAGGCGCATGGGCGATCACACGCCCAGGCATGTGTGCTCTACTTGAGAGCATCCGCACAGCAAAATCAGACATCGACTATGCTGATTTCTTTTCACCTCGCCAAGCACTCAGCGAAGACGAAGACGGCATCGCACACATCGACGTCAAGGGAGCATTGATTGACAATGCACCGGCTATATACGAGAAGATTGGCAGCACAGACTATCGCTCACTCATTGCAGAGATTGACGCAGCGCAAGACTCAAAAGCTATCTTAATGCGCGTTGACTCACCTGGAGGCACAGTCGCAGGACTAGAAGAAGCAAGCCAAGCAATCGCAGCATCAAGCGTGCCAGTGTTCGCATACTGTGACGGCATGGCATGTTCCGCAGCCTATCACCTAGCAGCATCAGCAGCAGCAATCGTCGCCAGTCCATCAGCAGACGTCGGAAACATCGGCACCGTAATGGCGTGGATGGACGACGCAGAGCTAATGGAAGCAATGGGCTACAAGATGGAAGTACTCACCAACGAAGGCGCAGACCTCAAAGGCACATTTCGTGACTCACCAATGACAGACGCACAGCGTGAGTTCTTACAAGAAGAGATCAACGCACACGGCGAGCAGTTCCGTAATCACGTCGAGAGCAACCGCAGCGTTGATCCAGAAGTATTCAGAGCAGGCTGGTATCAAGGCGACCGCGCACAAAGCCTCGGACTTGTTGACGCAATATCCTCTTACGAATACGCACGTCAAACCATCATCAAAGGAATCTAAGTTGAAATCGCAACTAATAACATAACCAACAACCAAAAAAACTATGGCACTTTTCAAAAATGACCACGACCTAAAAGATCAACTCGAAGCCACTAAGGCCGAGGTGACAGAGCACGAAGCGGTAATCGCACAACGCGAATCCGATATCATCAACATCACCGAGCAAATGGCAGAGGTATCCGAGAGATTGGAAACACGCACCGCCGAGCTTGCTGAAGCAACCATCGAAAATGCCACACTTACCGGCGAACTTGAAGAGGCAAAAGCCGAACTCGTTGAAAGTAAGGAAGCACAAGAATCTTTTGAGGAAAAGGTCCCCTTGCTCGCATGCAAGAGCTTGGCGTTTCTGAGCCAGTCGCAACCATTGCAGACGATGAGACCGACGACCTCTACACACAATACACAAATCTTAAAGCCACCAACCCAGCAGCCGCTGGAGCGTTCTGGCGAGAGAACGAAGCCGCAATTAAGGCTTCGGTTTAATCACCACCAAACAACTAAAAAAATAATACCATGGCCAACTCAATCACAGGCATCAACGACGATATCCTAGCACAATCAGTGCTTGAAGGATACACCACCGCAATCGCACCTCTCACCGCATTCACTACTGATTTCAGTTCTGAAGCAGCACGCAGGGGCGAAAAAGTAAGCATCATGCGCGACAACACCGCCATCGACGCTGCACTCGACAAGACATCACACGGAGCATACACAGTGCAAGACGCTGACAGTGACTCCATCGAACTCACACTCGGACAGCCTAAGTATGTTTCTTGGGGACTTGACGACGTAGAGATCGCCAGCTCAAGCATCCTTACTATGGAAAAGTTCGGTCGCCGTAAAGGTAACCTACTTGCCAAGACCGTCCTTCAAGACGTATGGAGCGAGATCACAAACGCCAACTTCGGTGCAGCATCCTTCACTGGACTTGCCAGCACATTTGACGAGGACGACGTGGCCGACGTTGCTGAAGATTGCGACAGCGCAGACTGGAACGACGACCGCTACTTAGTTCTGTCACCAGCCTACATCGCAGCACTTCGCAAAGCTGGTGCCATCAAGGACACAAGCGGCTTCGGATACAATGCCATCCAAACTGGCGACATCCCAATGTTGCACGGCTTCAAGATCATCATGTCCAACGCAGTTCCAGCCAACGGTGAGAACCTTGTAGGATTTGCTACAGACGGCAACGGTATCGCATCTGCATTCCGTTACCTCGCACCACAGCAGGGCCACAACTACAACCGTGCAGAGGCACTCGTTGGAGAAGGTGGAATCACCCTCGGCTTGCGCGACTGGTATTCAGAGGACAGCGGAGTTCGCAAGAACGTCATCGAGACTGTCTACGCTTACGAAACCGGCATCAGCACCGGAGTCAAGCGCCTTGTATCTGCATAATCAACTACCTAGAATCATGGCAAACTACGCACTATTACTCGGCACAAAAGCCGACAAGACGACGCTGATCCAAAAGGGACAGCCTGTGGAAATCCGCAGACAGTTTAAGGACATGACAGCCGCTGATGGTTTCGATACCATCGAAGTTGTCGACAAGCACCTAGGGCAAATTCGCCTACGGAAGTTTGTTAAGCCTGTCGCCAAGAAGGCAGCCAAGAAGGCAGCCAAAAAGGAAAGTTAATCAACCCTTATTCATAACACACCCCAGCGGGTCGCTCCTACACACGGGGGCGACCCGCTTTTTTTATATCATGAACATTCAGAACAAAGTTAAAGCAGTGATGCAAAACGTTCTCGGTCAGCTAGGCGCAGAGAACATCACCATCGCAAGCCGCACAGTCTCAGCAATACCAGCCGAGGTCGACGTTGATCGCGAGCTAATGGGAGGCAGCAGAGAAGAGCGAGAGATCAACTACCAGTTTCCAACCATTAAAGGGCTGAAGCTCAAGAAGGGCATGGCAGTCAAAGCAGACGACCAGGACTGGAAGATAAGCAACTTTCAGCGAGGCAAGGCAATGACCACCATCACGCTGATCGAACCGAACAGAGTAGAGGAATAATGGACGTCAAGATTGATGTTGACAGGAGAACGATGCGGGTTTTTGAAAATCGTATCGGTCAACTCATTGCCATCACAGGCAAGCCTGTTGAAGAGGTTTTAAAACAACAGGGCAAGCTGTTTGCCGTCTCGGCTGCAAAGCATACGCTGAGATATGGAGACAAGGCAGGCGTCGGCAAGAAACACAAGGCAGACGTAGAGAAAACAATCAGAAGCACATATATGCCAATCGGTGGCAAAGGTGGGTTTGCTGAACACATTGAGAAATACAGAAGTGCCAGCGCATTGAAGCAATGGCGCAGCGCAGTCAGAAGCAAAAACGTAGCAAAGATCGAAGCACTATCAAGGAAACTCAACTTGACCGACAACTTCAGAGGCAAAAAAATAAAGTTCATCAAATGGGATGGCGGTGCAGCTCATACCAAAAGACTCAAAGGCAAAGGTCACGACAGAGTCAATGTGGTTCTCGGCCCAGCCAAGCAAATCAATCAATTCATCAGAGAGAAAAAAGCACAAGTCGGAGCAGCCAAGGCAGGCTGGGCATACGCCGCCAGGATGCTCGGACAAAAAGGCACGGGTCGAGGAATGCCCGCTTACTTCGCCAAGGGTCACAGAACTAGAGGCTTTGGCAGAGTCAAGGGCAGCGGCTTTAAATCTCAATTAACCGTCGCCCATTATGGAAATTATGGATTTAGCAAGACAGACATGGACGGCATATGGAAGCACAGAACAAAAATGATGATAAGAGACATAAACCAGCAAATGCGATCAGCACACAAGAAAGTTTCCAAGGGCAAAAACATTACGGTGGCAGAAATAAGAAGGGCAGCCAAGAGCAAAGGATACACAATTTAACACAAAATAATCATGGCTAGAATATCAAGAAAACCAACAACCAGAAACGTCGAGACAGCAATCGTCAACCACCTCAAGAAGAATGGTGCATTGAAGGGATGCGCCATAGTCGCAAAAGGGGACAGCACAGAGGCTCCACCGAGTCTGCCTTGCATCATTGTGCATTGTCCATCTGCACCGCGTCACGCAGACATTATCGGCTTTTATGCGCGTGATGCTGACGTGAGCGTGACACTATACGCTGACAGCGAGCAGACACCCGAAGCGAAGTGCGAAACATACGCCGGCAACATGGAACACTGCCTCGACTGGGTGGACGGATTAAAGAAGCAGTTCAACAAGCCAGGAGGCGGCAGGGACTACCGAAAGATTCGTGGAGTGTATCTGCATGAGATTATCGACTTTATCACCGAATACGACACAGAAGGCACCAACTGGCAGCGAACAGTCAACATGACGCTCGTCGTTCAAGAGATAGATGAATAGTTGAAATGACGCTTATCAATAACAACCAATCACCCAATAAATTATGGCAGCAGTAATAAAAGGAGAAACTTTCGTCTTCGGCATCGACTCAGGTGCAGTGACCAATGCAGTTCTCACATCCATCACATTCAACAACGAATTTGCCAACCAAGGCCAAGTTTTAAATGAAGACGGGCAGATCGTTCATGAGCGCATGGACGACCTACAGACCACAGGCAGCGCATCAATGCAGTTCACAGCATCAAACGACCGCGACCTTGCAGACACATTTGATACCTTCACTTATGACGGCGTCACCTACTGGATCACCGAGATCACCAAGAACAGAACCAACAACGGATTCGCTGAAATGTCATTCAACTTTGAATACGTCGACCACACCAACAACGCATTGGAGGTGCCAGTTTAATCCTTAACCACAAAACATCATGGCAGCAATTACCAAAGGAACACCCGTATATGTATGGGGAACTAATGAAGCAATCACCAACGCAAACGTGACCAGCATCAGCACGACAAAGTCTTATGGCAACGTGCAGAACGTCGTCAACTTCAACGGCAACGAGATCGAGAAGCGTATGGATGACACCATCGAAACGGGCACAATGACGCTTCAATATGAGGCAGCATTTTCACCAGCAGCAGCAGGCAGCAACATCACCATTCCAGGTGCAGGAGCTTCCGGCGCTGACGTTGTCTTCTATATCACCGGAACAGCCGAGAGTCACACAAACAACGGCTTTCGTGAGACTACCTACAACGTCAAGAAGACTCAATACATTACATTGACGTAATTACCAATGAGATGGATGACAGATTCTTCAATGCCATAATCGGTGCCTCTGACCGCGTTTGTGGTTACGATATAACGGCACTGACACCTTGGCATTCTGTCATCCTATCAGCAATAGACTCGCCTGTGCTTAATCCAGAAAAGGATACAAGCGCGGGCGATTTGCTTTTATTCTTGAAAGTGGTTTCTTGTGAGTGGCCAAACATGCCCAATCTCAAAGCGAGATGGCGTGACATCATCTGGCACCGCAAACTCAGAAAGAGCAGCACACTCTTAAAAGAACTTGCAAAGCTCAAGGTGTGGCTCGGTTGCCAGCTATCAGCCCCAGAATTGTGGGCGAACGAATCAGAAGACAACAACACAGGACGCTCACTGTCGACACCAAGCATGTTTGCGCTTGTCGTCAGCATGGTAAGCAAGGGCAACATCGACCTAAGTGCAGCATGGAACATGCGAATCGCAGAGGCTCGCTGGTATGACGTAGCACTTGCAGAGATCAATGGTGCAGATTTGCGCGTTGCATACGAGGGCGAGGAGGATCAGCTACGAGAGCAGATCCAAGAAATCAGCGAAGACAAAGCGGTTGAGATCGCACAAAGAAATCTCAGTCCACAAGATTTCGAGAAATGGCACGAAGCATTCAAAAATAACCAATAATGTCTTTAATATATAAAATAAAAGCTGACGGCAGCGGATACACCAAGACAGTATCCAGGCTGCGCAACGACACCAAGAAGTTTAGTGGTGACGTTCAAGGGCAGATGGCTGGCATAGGAACCGCAATCAAGGGCGCCTTTGCCTTTGTTGGCGTTAATGCGTTCAAGGGTGTCATGGATGACATCACAGAACTCAGCCGGCTGGCTAGAGGAATTGGTGACGACTTTGAGGGCTTTCAGACCATAACAAATGCAGCCCGTCAATTTGGCTTGGAGGCTGAAACAGTAGCCGACGCAATCAAGGATCTTGACGTTAAGATGACAGATGGAGCACTAGGCGCAAAAGCTTATGCTGAAGTTTTTGAACTTGTGGGAATCAGCTTGGAAGAAGCAATGGGCATGAATCAGCTAGAAAGGTTTTACGCGTTCGCAGATGCAGTCAAGGCAGCCGATGGACAAATCTCTAGCTTCTCAGCCGATGAGATCAACGATGCTATGTTCCGCTTGGTGCCTTTGTTGGAATTAGGTTCGTCCGGCATCAAGAACCTTGGCAATGAATACGTCAAATTTACAGAGTCTCAGCGCAAGATGGCAGAGGAGGGCAGCAAAGCATGGGACAACTTAACGCAGAACCTAAAGTGGTTTGTGGCAACGCTCGTTGGTTTTGTATTACCAGCAATGCAGAAGTTCGCGCACACCATCGGGGCTGTGCTTGGCGAGGGTGCCATGCACATTGGGCTGTATGTCAAGGGACTGTATGCACTATTTACTGGCGACTTCGCAGGAGCTAAGGCAGCATTCAGCACGCTGGTCGACATGACCACGACAGCGCTTGGGCGGGTCAAGGACGAAATCGAAGAGGTATGGTCTGACGCTGAAGACAAAGCCAAAGGCAAAGGCGGCACCAAAGGGTCTTCTGTTGAAACAAAGGGAAGCAAGGACGCCAGGTCTGACGTTGAGAAAGAACTCAACAAGCAGCTAGAGGAGCAAGAGAAGCGAAGACAAGCGTTGATGGATGACGAAGAGAAGTTGCTCGACTTGCAGAAGCGCAGAATTGCAGCAGAGAAGGAGCTTGGAGAACTAGGCGAGAGGTTACACAGAGACGGAGCGACTGATGAGGAAGCTCTTGAGTTGGCAAAACTCCAGACCAAGTGGGAGAAGTTGCAAACAGAAGAGCAGGCGCAGCAATTAAAAATCAAAAAGCAAGTAGCAGATTTTGAGGCTAAGTCAGCAAAGGACGCGGAGGCGTTAGTGGACGCACAGATCGATGCTTGGCGAAAGGAGGGCAAGGCACTCAAGGAAAAAGAGGAAAAGGAGAAAGAGAAAAAGGATAAAGAATTAGAAGATCAAAAGAAGGCTGACGAAGACCTCGCGTCAACTCAAGAAGATATTGCAGCAGAGCGCAAACGGCGCGAAGAGATGGGCATGTCAGACGAGGAGCTTCTTGCACGTCGTCAAGCGGAACTGAAACAACAAGAGCAAGCGCTGGGAGGATTAGGCCAAGCCGATCCTCAATTCAGAGCAGAAAAAGAGCTAGACATTGAGGATCTCAAGTCAGAAATCAAAGGCTTACAGCTAGGTATTGAAGCCGACATAGAAGATCCACAGACAGGCGTCATCTCATCATCACTTGCAGCCATCGGAGGTGGTGGCGGTTGTGCAGCATTCGGTGACCCTGTGCTGACTGAGAACAAGAAACAAACGACAGTGTTGGAAGGAATACGCAGAGCAATAGAGAACAGCAACCCAGAGACAAACGGAGTCTTTGAAAATCCAGAGTTATGATTACAAAATCAAATACATCAGAACCAATCACGTGGCCTAAACGACAAACAGACAGCTCGTATGTCATCAAGAACGATGGCACCATCGAAGCAAGTTTGACGTTTGCAGTGGATAAGATCAATTTACACCTCCTGCCTATTATTGAGGACGAACACCCAGATGACTCGCGCTTGCAGTGCTACAACAAAGCAATTACATACGGCAACCTCGACATGATTACTTGCGTATGTTCTTACTTCGGGATTGCTGCCAAGGTGACATCAGATCCATCTTTTGACTACCAAGGCGGCACATCATCCGAGCCAATAGAGACTCACGACCGCTTCGACGTTTTTGCAGGCGATAGCGCAGCACCTAAGAATGGTGCAGTTTTTGAGGATGACGGATCATTTAAGCACTTTGCAGGAGACGGTGCAGGATCACTCCTCGGCGTACAATACTATCTCACGCCAGCCGTGAATGTATCAGTCACTTACTGGACGACAAAGAAACCGAACCTCTCAAACAGGATGAAGATTTACAAAGACCCAGAGATTGGAAAAGACATCTTCAAGCGAGTTCCGAATGTTAAAAACTACCTGCTTGTAGATATGCCATACCGCAGAGTTGGCAACCTTTATCAAGTCACTGAGCAGTATATGGGCAGCGGCTCGCGCGGCTGGAATGAAACCATTTACAAGAAAGCACAACCAGGGCAATGAGAGTAAATAAAGGAAACAACATTGGCGTTGCAGTGATGCAACCAGGCAGAACCATTGTGGAGAGTCAAGATGGGACACTGGAGGGTAGCGTGACATGGAAGGCAGACGTTGGCGAGTTGTTGACAGCGCCAGACATACCATCTGGCGATGGAAAGAATCCACCCGTCACGACTGTCGACTCTTCAAATTTATTTCCAACAATAGCAACCAACAACGGCGATCCAGGCTCCAATCATCCAGACGACAACAGGCTTGAGTGTTACAATAGAACAATAACCATCGGTAAAAACAACATTGCCACATGCGTGGCGTCCTACTTCGGGCTGGCTACGGTAACAGGCAGAACAGTGCCCACCATGTCTTTCACTGGAGGCGTAACAACTGAGCCAATCGACACACACCCCGATTTTTCCACCTTCGGAACAGCCGACAATGGAGCGCAGTTTGATGACGAAGGCAGGTTTTTGAGATTCTCGAAATTCGTTGTTGGGACAACAAATACGGGTGTTGCAAGCAATTTTTATGGGGTGGATAGCTACCTCACGTCATCAACTAATATCGCTATCTCATGGTGGTCAAACGCCAAACCGATACCATCAAAGCTGGCAACAGTCACAAGCGCCTTGCCCTATGAGGCAAATGTGAGAAAACCAATAGGGGTCGAAGACTTTCTTTTGCTCTCTGAATCCATCAGGCAAGTTGGTAACTTTTACGAGATCACGCAGCAGTATATGGGCAGCGTATCACCTGGGTGGAATACTAAAATCTACGACGGAAAATAATGCCATCAAAAAAATACAACGGCCAGAACCCGCTGGGAGCCAGAAGAAGCCAGTCATTCGCCCAGATTGAACAACAGGTCGGCAGATTGCAGCCTGCTATCAGCTTGCAGTCGGGTAGCTTACAGACACCGAACGGGCGCATACCTACACAGAAACGATTTGTCAGCGGTGGATCAGCAGCAGCAGCAGGTTGCGTCCCGTGGAAGCCTACACTGGTCAACACAAGCACGACAGAAGTGCCAAACTATAAACTAAGGCTCAATCCAGGCACAATCAATGGCGTCATCAACCCCAACTGGAACACAGCCATATCAGTCAGCACAACCGACATCGAAAACAGCAACACACTATACATCCTTGCCGTCGTTAACCTCACCGACAACGTCACCACGAGCATCACGTATGAAGTCACGCCCACACTTCCAGCCGGCGATGAACTTGACCCAGCAAGAAAGGGTGCATTACCATCCACCATGAAAGTCATCCTCGGCATCTGGCAGGGCCAAACGAGCTGCATGGTGTATGACACATCATTTTCACTTGTCGCTTATGAAGCATTTCAACAGCCAAACCCTGCGCCAGCAATCGGACAACTCCCGTATTTCTCATGGTATAAGATGAGAGCAACCAAGCCATCATAATGTTCACGTCTTACCAAAATGTTCTGTCCACTGTTGCCGGCGGCCAATATACCACCTATGACGGGGAATCGGGTCCTGGGCCCTGTGGAAACCCGGCTGATCCTTTCCGTGGTAGTAATGCAGTTACCAGCGAATATTCATCAGCAGATTCACCAGTCACAGTTGACAGCTCAACCACTGTGTCTAGCTTGAACCCTGATAACTCAAATATCACCGACTATTACACTACCAGCACCAATACATTTTATCCAAATGAGACCAGTGTCCGAGATGTGTTTTACGATACGTGGACGAGGAGGGTTACATTCGCAGAAACACTGGCTTACACTAATCAGTGGCCAAACGGAGACCCCATTACGGCAGACTGGACTACTGAATCGCCACTGATCACTGCCGGCACAAAAATAATAGGCTCCTCATGTATATCATACGGCGGAAATTCGGGCGTAATCAATGCTCCCAATAAAACAACAGCCAACGGCTTCCGTGAAAGAACAACCACCGCTCAATTAAATTACTACAAAACAACACAACAAACCAATTATTTCACCACGGTTCCTGCATTTTCAAATGGTGAGTGTTCCACAGCAACGGTCACCTTGGCAGGCAGCGGAACCAAGCGAAACAGAACGGATATCTTTACAACTGAGAAGGACACTTTTACATTAATACCGACAGTTCCCAACCAATACGGAATAGTCAACTTTTACTACGTTGGGGGTGATGATGTTCTATTCACTGGCGTGCCAGCTGGCGTGCCAGCGACAACAAACTCAAGCCATTATCGCTTCTCAGATGTTTATAAGCGACACGCAGAAACCTCTTATTCTTACCGAGCAACAAACAGCTCTGGGTTCGCTGGGTTCATTTCGCGCGATACATTTTATTCATGGGCGGGTGATTTCAGCCTGCTGGCATTGCGACCCATTATTCTAGGCACATGGACTGACTTAGACATCAGCACTTCCGGTTCATACTGGGCTGGCTTTGGAAACAGCTTCACAGCGGAAGGTGGCCCAGCCTACAAAACGCTTACAACATCCAGCTCTGGTGAAACATGGGATGCGTCAAATCTTCTGCGAACATCAGACATCGGCAATCCAATCGAAGACGCTGGCCCGCGCATTATTCAAACTGGCTGCCAGTCATGGACGCAAGACGGCACCACGGCATGGTCTATCCCTGCAAGCACGGTGGAATCATCAACTGAGTCCACACTCCTGGTGACTTATTCATCCACGACAAGCACCAGCACAGCAGGGGCTAAACCAACCATCAGCACACAATCTACAAGCACGCGCTCTACCAGCACACGCTCTGACAGGTATGCCACCTATACGCTGGGACTAGACAGCCTTGCCGCAGCATCAGAAACCTCCACGGTTGACGCAATCTCTCCAGATGGCACTTTTGGAGACTATACCAACCCAGCACAAGTAAGTCGGTTCAAGCTGACGGTAGGCCGGGATAATGAATATAACAGCAACCAAACGCTTATGTTTCAAACAGGGGTCTTTATCACCAGCACGGAGAACGATGGTGGAGGTGAGACGGTCGGCACAACCACACTCGACCAAACTAACGGAACGTTTGTTTTTACAAGTCAGGTGGGCACATTGTTCACAACCGCAGAAACCATCAGCGGCTGGACACGCTTGCTTGAACAAGGCGCGGCACTGGCTGTTGAGGGTGAGCCGATATACAACTATGAATCTCTCCTACCCATTGCAGCATTCCCAATCAATACAAACTTATCACCATGAAGCTAACAATCTACACATGCGGAACCGAAGGCTACACCTACGCAATGACAGCTCAAGCGCGGCGCATTCAGAGTTGCGTGGCAGCCTGCGACCGTGACCTTGAACTGCTGATCCTTGTCGTCGGCGACGGCTCAGATGGCAACACAGCAGCCATCAAAGAATACGAGACACTCTTGCCAGAGGCTATTTTTGAGCTATTACATCACGACGGCTTGCAAGCAGGAGAAAAGAATTATGACAACGCGACTCAGCTACTTATTGCACAACTCAGAACCATGGCAACAAGCCGTGCCATCTCATGGGGTGCTGATTATTGCCTAAGCATGGACAGCGACGTTCTACCACCGAGCAATGCGCTGCGGTGTATGCTCGACATGGTAGAATTCGATAATGGATATTATGCTGTGGCTGCCTGCCCATACCCAAGCCAAGGTGGCGGCGCATTTTTATGTGGGCGCGGCACACCACAACGCCAGATTTTGCCATGCTTCTATGAAGACGAGAAAGAAGTGCCTGAAAAGCTCACCAAGAAGCGCGACAAATTACGCGAAAGATGCGACAAACACGGGGCCAAAGGCGAGCAGCCACCGAAGGAGCTGATTGAGAAACTCAAAGCCGCAGACAAAGAGATTGAAGCAATCCCACCGAAGGCAAACGTCTTCACATTGAATGGCGAAAAGTGGCGCAAACGTGGCTGGTTTGACAACGCCTATCCAGGCATCGGACTCGGTTCGATTGTGCCATCAGACTGGTGTGGCTTCGGCTGCACGCTGATGAACAAAGAGGCACTAGCACTGTGCGACTGGAGCGGCTACGATGGCAGCGGCACCGAGGATTTGTTCATCAACTGGCACAGGTGGAATCCACGCGGCATTAAGATTGCTGCCATTCCCCACTGCCCATGCGATCACGTTGTCCGTCACCGCACCGACAAAGGCAAACTTGTTCACATCAGCACCGGTCATGAGCTTGAGGGCGAATGCGCTGGACACCTGCGACAGACACCACGTCCATGGTATAGCCACAACACAGGCGAACGCTACGTTGACGGCAATGATGGCAGCCTGCACTCGACCGCGTAATGGTTGAAATCAAGTCATTCTACGTATGGACTACATCGTCGACGTCGAGAATAAGCGCCTAGTTTCCAGCTTCCGCAGCACGCGCAGCACATCACCAGAGGCAGTCGTGTTTGGTGACACGCCAGACATCAACGTGCGTCTGGTTGAAAGCAACCCAGCCAGCTTTGATTTGCCGTGGAGATATGTTGATCTCACTGGATACAGCATCCGCGTGGCTATTGGCAACCCTGGCGGCGATCCCACAAGCGGCACGTTCACTCTCACCTTTGACGGCGACACGACCGCAGCCATCAACTACAACGCCACGGCGGCAGAGATTGACACCGAGCTAAATGGACTTGCCAGCATGGTGACCGCAGGAGGTTGCACAGTGAGCGCAGTTTCATCTGGCTATCAAGTTACATTCGACACAGTCGGCGCGCAGAACACAATCACAGCAACAACCGACAGCCTCTTTCCAGCATCCAGCGCATACATCTACGAGGCAACAACTGGAGACGGCAGTACAAACGAAGTGCAAGTTGTCACGCTTGAAGTGGACAATTCAGCATACGTCGAGTTGACCACTGACATCGCTGCACCAAGCGCAACAGTCACCACTGTTCGCGAGGGCGTCACCGATACCACGTCAGAACTTCAACGAGTAGAAATTGGTGGTGACCCATATCTTGGCACATGGTCAGTCACCATCGGAGGAAGCACTAGCTCGGCAATCTCAGTTGACGCAGACACAGCAGACATCATCACAGCTATTGAGGGAATCACCGGCATCGGTGCAGGCAACGTGGTCGTGACTGGCTCGGTTCTAGATTTCACCATTCAGTTTAATTCAAGCCTCGGCAACGTAGGCACAGCAGTGATCGACGTTGCAAACCTTACAGGCTCAGTCGGCAAGACAGGTAGCCTTGATCTCAACACGAATCAGATGCTTGAGTTGCTTGCAGGCGCAGCCAGCGCATCATCAACGCTTGAGATCGTCAAGTATGACACTGGCAATAGCACAAGCGACACTGTCTTGCAGCAGGCTATTACATGCCGCCAGGACGTCATCCCAGACACGCCAGCAAGCGCAACACCTTTCCCAACATACGCAGCAGCAAGCCATACTCACCTGGAAGCATCAATCACCGACCTCGGCACAGCGGTCACGCTTAACGCCGACACCAACATCAGCGCGAATGGATGGTTTCTTGACACAGACACACTCGCAGAGAACGACGCAGAGAAGGTGCCATCACAGCAGTCAGTCAAGGCATACGTCGACACACAGATCGCAGGGCTTGGCTCGTCAATGGTGTTCCTCGGCTCGTATGATGCAAACACCACAGACCCGACAGACGGCGACATTGGAGGAACTTACGTGGTCACAGTGGCAGGCACAGGAGTCGCATCATTCTGGTCAACGGCTCTGGAGATTGGCGACGTAATCATTCAAGAAAATGCCACAGCAACCACTGAGGCTGACTGGGTGGTGGTAAGCAAAGACCTGGACGCGGCTGCCATTAAAACACTTTACGAAAGCAACGCCGACACCAACGAATTCTCTGATGCAGAACAGACACTATTGGGTTATCTGACAGCAACTGGCGCGATCAATCTTGACACTATCGCCACTGACACGACAACCAACAATGCCAAGCTTACAGCCGACGAAACAAACGTCACAGCAGCACTAGACGGCGCGACACTGACAGCGGCAACCGTAGCAGGGGG
>Ga0206128_1001901_pt1 | contig 19658 bp, 28 predicted proteins | sample Helgoland_Spring_7_FD_148601 | JGI IMG/M metagenome (GOLD analysis project Ga0206128, IMG submission 148601) | Pelagic subsurface seawater microbial communities from Kabeltonne, Helgoland, North Sea - Helgoland_Spring_Bloom_20160426_1 | ecosystem: Environmental > Aquatic > Marine > Epipelagic ... | reverse complement strand
GGGGCTAGGCGTAGAACAGATTTATATTGAGACAGCCTTTAGAACAGCTGAAGAAAAATATGGAAGCTTAGAAAACTTTATAAGAGATGGTTTAAATATTTCCGATGAAGATATCCAAAAGCTTCGTAACAAATTTCTTGAAGGCTAGCGAGGAGTAACAACTGACTGATAGGTTAGAAGAAATTTTTCTGCATCAAATGGCTCTTGAAGGCTAGCGAGGAGTAACAACTGACTGATAGGTTAGAAGAAATTTTTCTGCATCAAATGGCGGTCTAAAAAAACCAGCATACTGACCATCAGGATTAATTAGCAAAATATTATTTGAATGATTTTCTAGGTGGTCCATATGATCATCGTGCATGCCTTTGGGAGGCTCGACCACCATCACGTTTAATTGTGTTGCCATGCTTAAAAGCATTGGTCTGTCTCCGCGAGCTCCAATAAATGATTCATTGAAAGCTTTGGCATATTTATCTACATCATTTGGGGTATCATTTTCAGGATCTATAGTCACAAGAAGTGTCTGCTTGTTATCCATATTGAAACCTTTTGACTCTAATGTTGAATAAAGAGATTTAATTAAAGACATAGCAACTGGGCATTCTGCAGGACAGCGAGTGTATCCAAAATATATTAATGTCCATTTCCCCTTGAAAATATTTTTTATTTATCTACATCATTTGGGGTATCATTTTCAGGATCTATAGTCACAAGAAGTGTCTGCTTGTTATCCATATTAAAACCTTTTGACTCTAATGTTGAATAAAGAGATTTAATTAAAGACATAGCAACTGGGCACTCTGCAGGACAGCGAGTGTACCCAAAATATATTAATGTCCATTTCCCCTTGAAAATATTTTTCTCAAGCAGCAAATCATCAGATGTCAGAATTTGAAAATTAGAAAATTCCTTTGGGTTAGGAAACTGATAATATCCATTTACTAAAAGCTCAGGGGCAGACAAGTATCTTGGAGTAGTTAACTTATTGATAAACAGGGATAAGACTGCGATCATAAATAAAATAATTAAAGCTAATGAAATTTTAATATTCTTACTCATATTTAAATTAAGTAGTGATCTGCGAGTAAAGCAGCAAAGATAAGAAAAATATAATAAATAGAATAAACAAAGGTTGGGAAGGCATGCTCGTTATCTTGATCAAAATACAAGCGAAGCGAGTAATATAAAAAAATGGCCCCCAAAATTAATGATGAAATTAAATATAAAACTCCTGACATTAAAACCACAAAAGGCAACAAACTAACAAGAATTAGAATGATTGTGTAAAGAATAATTTGAAGTTTTGTAAATTGCACACCATGAGTAACTGGAAGCATTGGAATATTTTCTTTTGCATAATCATCTCTTCTATGAATAGCAAGAGCCCAAAAGTGAGGGGGGGTCCAAGCAAAAATAATTAATACTAATAATAAAGAATTTGGGTCTACAGAGTTCGTTACTGCTGTCCAGCCTAGCAATGGCGGAGCTGCGCCTGCAAGACCCCCAATCACAATATTTTGCGGTGTGGCTCTTTTTAAATAAACAGTATAGACAAAGGCATACCCTATCAAGGATGCCAAAGTAAGTAATGCGGTTAATGTATTTACATAAATTACTAAAATAGCTGCGCCAAGTAAGGCCAAAATAAATGCAAAAATTGATGCATTAATGGGACTAACTTCCCCCTGAGGAATAGGTCTATTTTCTGTCCTATTCATATTAGCGTCTGCCTTTCTATCAATAATTTGATTAATTGCAGCTGCTGAAGATGCGCACAAACCAATACCAAGCATTGCAAATGCTATTAATGATAATGGTGCTAAAGTTTTACTTGCTAACAATGATCCTACTAGCGCAGTAATTAGCATCATTAGAACAACATTAGGCTTACATAGTTCGTAATAGTTTTTAATACAACATTAGGCTTACATAGTTCGTAATAGTTTTTGATTGTGCTATTCATCTTTCCAAATCACAAGATTAACCATCAGGGTTGCTAATAGTAATAATGCTGCGACTAGATTATGCGCGATAGCGATATACAAGGGAAGTACATAAACAACATTCATAATTCCTAAAGAAATCTGGGTTACCAATATCACACCTATAGTTGAAGCTAATGGAGCGGCATTAGAGAACCAAAGCTTGGTGATTAACACAATGAAGATAAGTGTTAAAATTAATGCACTGACTCTATGAGAATAATGGATGGCAACCCTTGCTTCATTATCTAGCAAGCCATATAAATAATTTGGGCCAACTTCTTGCGATAGATTAAACCCATCAGAGAAATTCATCTCAGGTAAATATGTTCCTTGGCAGGTTGGAAAATCAACACAAGCCAAAGAGGCATAGTTTGTGCTTGTCCAAGCCCCTAAGAAAATTTGGATTAAAAGAGCTATCAAGGCTATTCCACCCAGCACCTTTAGATGGCCGATCTGATGATTTTTAATGCCATCACTAGTGCTCAAAAATAAGTAAAAAAATAAACTTAGGGTTATAAAACCACCAAAAAGATGGCCGGTTACTATTATGGGTAAAAGCTTTAAGCTCACAGTAAGGTAGCCAAACAATCCCTGGCAACAAATAAAGAATAAAAGAAAGGATGCTATGGCTTTTATTCTAGATGGTAGTTTGTGCTTGAATGAAAAAAAGACTAACAATATTGCTATAAAACCAAGAGCAGCTGCAAAGTATCTATGCACAACCTCTGGAATTGCTTTATCAATTTCATATGGAAATTGAGGGAAACGTTGCTCAGCTATTAAGATTTCAGCTTCAGTTGTGGGAAATACCACAAAACCATAACAACCCGGCCAATCAGGGCAGCCAAGACCAGCATCTACAAGTCTTGTCCATGCGCCCAATGCAATCACGACAAATGCAAAACATAATCCAAAAAATGAAAGACCTCTAATTAAACTCATATTAAAACCTTTAAGTCCTTTAAAATTAATTTAGGATCCATGGAAACAGGAAAAAACATTACCGCTCTTCCATATGGATCAATGATAAAAATCTTTTGTTCAAGAAAGAATGTTTCATTGCTTGCCTCTAAGAGGCTTTTAAACAATTTTGCTTGAGAATCAATAATAATTTGTGTTCTTGGATAATCAATTAGCTGATCTCTTAGCAACTTAGTATCCTGAGAAAAAATAACTCTTTTTAATTTATTAATGTCTCTATTTAGTGCCACGTTGAGTTGTCGCATTAAATAGAGAGCCTCATCTAACTCTGCACCTGATGAGGCATAGGTAGCAAATATCCATTTGCCATCTTCAAATTTTAAATTCTCTTCATCATCAATAAGATTAAGTTTGGTTACATCAAAATATTCAGCAAAGAAAATCCCGTTATTTTTTGTATATTTTGGAGAATAGCCTGATTGGTATGAAAGTGTTGAAATCAGCAAAACTAAAAGTGGTGTTAATAATAAAATTGCTAAAAATATCTTGCTTCTCATGATTCTCTCTTAATTGCATACATAAACATTCCTGCTAACACGAGGCTCATGGTAAACCATTGAAGAGCATAGCCGTAATGTTTAGTGGGCGTTATGACAAAAGGGATTAATGCTACATATTCATTCATATACAGAGAACCGGGCTCTAAAATTAGCACCTTGTTAGAAAATTGTTTGTTGTAAGCTTCTTGAATAATGCTTGGTGATTTGGTTTGAGAAACTAAAGGCCATTTTTCAGTTAGCAATTCGTCGCCCGCTAAAACCTCTTTCTCTGGTTTGATCAAACTTCCGGTTATGCGCAATTTGGTAGAATTAAAATTTAAATCAGGCAGATCGTTTCTCGTTTTGCCTTGAGAGATCCAACCACGATCAACAAATATTGCTTGATCTTGGTCATAATAAAAAGGGGTATATATTTTATAACCCACCTTCCCGTTATTGATTTGATTGTCTATAAGAACTTGTTGGGATGAATCATATGAATCATAATAACCTTCTAAGTACACTCTGCTCCATTGTGAAGAGGAGCTAGACATGGGCTTAGGAGCTTTTGCTTGCTCCAAGTCAAATTCCTCAATGAGACTTGCTTTTATTTCAGCTCTTTCTAGCTGCCAAAATCCCAACAAAATAAATACGACAATAAATACAAACGAAAAAGCTGTTAGTGCTTTGTTATGTTTTATAAGGTCAATTGTTGATAAATCTTTCATTCTAAAAGTGTTATAGTTCAAATATGTGGCTTAAACCTCTTATTGCAGTTGTTATCATCTTAATCTTTTTGAGCTTATTCAGTAGTCTCTTTTTTCTTTTCAAAGACCAAGGAAAGGGCAAGCGCTCAGTTTACAGTCTTGGTTTTAGGGTTAGCCTTGCAGCGTTACTGCTAATTTTGGTTTCTTATGGCCTATATACCGGAGAGCTAGGAAATGCTGTTCCTTGGGGCTCTTAATTAAAGTATATAAACAAAAAGAAATAGCATCACCCAAACCACGTCAACGAAGTGCCAATACCAAGAGGCTGCTTCAAATCCAAAATGGCTATGAGGATCAAAGTGATTATATAAAACTGATCTAGCTAACATTACAGCAAGCATGAACCCACCCATCATGACATGAAAGCCGTGGAATCCAGTCAACATAAAAAAGGTTGAGCCGTATATCCCAGAGTTAAGAGTCAAGCCATAATGAGCATATGCTTCATAGTATTCAGCGGCCTGCAATCCAACAAATATCAACGCAAGGGTAACGGTAACACCAAGCCAAGTATTAAAACTTTTTTTGTTATCATTTTTGAGCGCAAGGTGAGCAAAGTGCACGGTTACACTTGAGCTAAGCAGAACAATAGTGTTCCATAAAGGCAACCACTTCAAGGCATTGCCCCAACCTGGCCAACTCATATTTTTGTCTGCAAGAACATATGCCGATCCAGCATCTGGAGTAGACATCACGGGCCACGAAGCCTCAAAACCTTCCCAAAGCATATTTGCCAATCCTTTTTCACCATCTCCACCGAGCCAGGGCACAGAGAAATTTCTCACGTAAAATAATGCTCCAAAAAATGCAGCAAAAAACATTACCTCAGAAAAAATAAACCAACCCATACCAAAAACAAAGGATTTTTGAAGCTGAACACTATCTAAACCTGCAATATGTTCTCTAATAACGGTTCTAAACCAAAAATATAGAGTTGCTGCAAAAACAGCAAATCCTGAATAAAGAATATATACAGAAATGCTATCGGGTTTTCCAAGATCATTGATCGTGCCTGCGGCACCCATCACCAATAAAAAAAGAGCTGTTGCAGCATATATAGGAAATTTACTTTGCTCTGGTACATAGTACTTCTGATAACTCATATTGAAGGCTCCATTTCATGATCAGCATGATGATCATCATTATGATGTTGGGTAAACTCAACATCGTTATAATCTGTAACGTCAAATATTGTGTATGAAAGAACAACGCTATTGATTGAGCTTGGAAGCTCATTGTCAAAAATAAGCCTTACCGGTAATAGAGCTTCCTCTCCCGGGGCAAGTTCTTGTTGTTCAAAACAAAAACATTCTAGCTTTTTTAAATGTGCGGCTGCATTTGATGGAGCTACACTAGGAATAGCCTGGGCAACCATTCTTCTGTTAGTTGTATTTTTTACATAAAAAGTTGCCGTATGATACTTGCCTAGCCTGGGCAACCATTCTTCTGTTAGTTGTATTTTTTACATAAAAAGTTGCCGTATGATACTTGCCAGTTTTAATTTGAATATTATCTTCGGAGGGTCTAAATGCCCAAGGCATCTCTTCGTTGTTATGAGAAACAAACTGAATTGAAATATCTCGCCCATTATCAAACTCAATGTTTTTATCGTTAGTGGCTCTTAGTTCAATTTTCCCGTTAAGGCCGGTTATTTCACAAAAAACATTGTAGAGAGGGACCAAAGCAAACGAAAAGGTAAACATTCCCACAACTGCGAAACAGAGAGTTTTAATCGTTTTTTTTGATCCTTCGTTCATTAATTTACTTTAGGTGGAGTTGTAAATGTATGGTATGGAGCCGGCGATTCTACAGTCCACTCCAAGCCCCTTGAGCCCTCCCAAACCTCTGGGGTTGCCTTCTTGCCACCCATGACAGTTTTGACAACGATGAATAGAAACAAGATTTGAGAAGCGCCAAATAAAAATGCTCCAACCGAGGAAATCATGTTCCAGTCTGCAAATTGCAAGGCGTAGTCAGGAATTCTTCTTGGCATTCCAGCAAGACCAATCCCAATCCAATGCTGAGGGAAGAAGGTTACATTAACTCCTATAAAGGAAAGCCAAAAATGCAATTTACCAAGTCTTTCGTCATACATATTCCCTGTCCATTTTGGAATCCAATAATAGACAGCAGCCATAATCGAAAAAATTGATCCTGGCACAAGAACATAATGGAAATGAGCCACAACAAAATATGTATCATGATATTGGAAATCAGCTGGTGTAATTGCAAGCATTAATCCAGAAAAACCATTTTAATCGAAAAAATTGATCCTGGCACAAGAACATAATGGAAATGAGCCACAACAAAATATGTATCATGATATTGGAAATCAGCTGGTGTGATTGCAAGCATTAATCCAGAAAAACCGCCTATAGTAAACAATACAACAAAAGCTATAGCAAAGAGCATGGGTGTCTCATAAGTAATTGAGCCTTTAAACATTGTGGTGACCCAATTAAAAACCTTCACGCCGGTTGGGACAGCAATTAACATTGTTGCCCACATAAAGAATAGTTCTGCAGCTAATGGAAGCCCAACTGTAAACATGTGATGTGCCCAAACAACAAATGATAAAATTGCAATCGAGGCCATAGCCCAAACCATGGATGCATACCCAAATAACTGCTTTCTTGAGAATGTTTCAATGATATGAGATGCAATACCAAAAGCTGGAAGAATCATAATATAGACTTCTGGGTGACCAAAAAACCAAAAAATATGTTGAAATAAAACAGGGTCTCCACCTCCAGCAGCATTAAAGAAGCTTGTTCCAAAATGGATATCCATTAGCATCATTGTTACGGCTCCTGCAAGAACAGGCATAACTGCTATTAATAAGTATGCTGTTATTAGCCACGACCATACAAAAAGTGGCATTTTCATCAAAGTCATGCCTGGTGCTCTCATATTCATAATGGTTACGATCACATTAATAGATCCCATGATCGATGATGCTCCCATGATGTGAACAGAAAATATAAAGAAGGTTACGCTTGGAGGGGCATAAGTTGTGGATAGCGGAGCATAAAATGTCCATCCGAAATTAGGGGCTCCACCCTGGCATAAGTTGTGGATAGCGGAGCATAAAATGTCCATCCGAAATTAGGGGCTCCGCCCTCCATAAACAAAGATGATAATAGAACAAAGAATGCAAATGGGAGTATCCAAAAACTTAAGTTATTCATTCTTGGAAGCGCCATATCAGGAGCGCCCACCATCATTGGTACAAGCCAGTTTGCTAGCCCAACAAATGCAGGCATTACAGCCCCAAAGACCATGATCAACCCATGCAATGTAAGCATTTGATTATAGAATTCTGGTTCGACAATTTGCATGCCTGGCTGAAAAAGCTCAGCCCTTATAACCATTGCCATTGCTCCACCAATCAAGAACATTGCAAAGCTAAACCATAAATATAGTGTTCCTATATCTTTATGATTTGTGGTGTATAACCATCTAGTCAATCCTTTGGCAGGACCATGATGATGGTCATCATGATTGTGGGATTCTATTACTGCGCTCATATTATTTCCTTTTTTTAAACTTTAGGTTTTTTATATTCAACAATGTCTTTGGGAACGACGATTTCTCCATCACCATTTTCAGCATTGCCCCAAGCTTGTCTTGTATAGGTGATCACCGAGGCCATATCAACCTCTGAGAGCTGATTTGCAAATGATTGCATGGCAGCTCCTTGAACACCCTCCATCAAAATCTCAATATTTTTAGCTTTGTTATTTAAAACAATGTCGCTGCCTGCAAGGTTTGGAAATATTCCTGTTATGCCTTGCCCATTAACCTGATGACATGCAACACAGTTTTTTAAATATACTCCCTCTCCTCTTTCGGTAAGCTCAGCTGTACTCCAATCTTTTTCAGTCAGTTCAGCCATTCTGAAAGCAGCATCTTTTTTATCTTGAACCCAAGCATCATATTCGTCTTGAGTAACTACTTTGACAACTACTGGCATAAATCCGTGATTTTTTCCGCAAAGCTCTGTACATTTGCCTCTGTAAATACCAGGTTCATCGACAATAGTCCAAGCGGTATTTATAAAGCCGGGAATTGCATCTTGTTTTATTGCAAAATCTGGCATCCACCAAGAATGAATAACATCATTTGCGGTAATTAAAAATCTTATCTTTTTTCCAACCGGTATTACTACAGCCTCATCAACTTCTTCAAGATAAAATTCTCCTTTAGGGGTCTTGTTATAAATCTCATCCCAATCGGTTGTGAGATTAGAGAAAAAATCTATGTCATCCTCTAGGTATTTGTATTGCCATTTCCATTGGTACCCAACAACCTGAATGTTGATGTCACCCTCAGTATCATCATAAATCTTTGTAAGAGTATTCGATGCGGGTATTGCCATAAATACCAAAATTAAAAAAGGCACTACCGTCCAAGCTAGCTCAACTTTAGTGTTTTCATGGAATGTTGCAGGGTTTGGATTTTTTTTCTTTGTAAATGCAAACATTGAGTAGAACATTATTCCAAATACAACGAGTCCTATAGCTACACAAATCCAAAAAATTAGCATATGTAAATCGAAGACTTCTTTGCTTATTGCTGTGACACCCTCGGTCATATTTAAGTCATTCCAAGCAGCAAACGTGTTGCTTGAAAACAGGATTGTTAACCCTGCAAGAAGTTTATGATTAGCGCTTGTAGTAGCTTTTTTAAACATTAGCAATCCTTCGCTTCTTGTGAAGCCTTTAAAATAAATAATTGATATATCTAATTATAACTATAAATTATGTTTATTAGTAGCTTTTTAATATAAAAGCTTGTAATAAACTGATTTTTTTGTGAGGCTATGATAGCTTTAAATGTTGTGAAATTCTAGGATTTTTTAGGTCTAAAATCTTCAATATTAAAGACTTGTGGCTCATCAGGTTTTGATTGATTGGTGGCGCTTTCTACCGGTTTATGCTCTTTAAAATCACAACTTAAACAATATATTGTTTGGTCATCTGAGGTTATTGCTCATCAGGTTTTGATTGATTGGTGGCGCTTTCTACCGGTTTATGCTCTTTAAAATCACAACTTAAACAATATATTGTTTGGTCATCTGAGGTTATTGCGATTTTGTCTATCTCTTTACAACTTGGGCATACAGCGCCCGCAATGAACCGAATAAAGTTTTTAGTCATCAGCGCTGCTTAAATTTATATTATTTATATTGGGAAAGGTATCAAACCATAATTCAAATGAAAAAGCTGCCTGAGCCACAAGCATTCCAGTTCCATCAAACCTTTTGCGAGAAAACTGACTAGCCCAGGAAAAAAATTTAGCTGATGCGATGCCATAATTCAAATCATAAAAAACTGTCCCCTCGTTAAGTTGTTGTTGAATATTCCAGTCAAAAGGGCCCGATAGAGCTGCAGATGTCGCATTAATTAACAAGTCTATTGGTTCATTATTCCGCTGGAGGGGCTGAAGCTCAAAAGAGGAAAACTTTTCTAATAATTTTTCAGTTTTTTGAATGGACCTATTGTCAACCATTAGCATTTTTGGATTCATTCTTGCAATCGCTGGAATTATGCTTTGGCTTGCACCCCCTGCTCCAAGAATTAAAACTCTTTTATTGGTTATTTCTATTTTTTTTTCAGAGCAGTCTCTAATCAACCCAAGGCCATCAGTTGATGAGGCGATGATTTGATTGTTACTATTCTTGCTAAGAGTGTTTGCAGCTCCGAGCAACTCGACTTCGCTTGATAAAATATCAGCAGAGCGAATGCAGTTCAGCTTATGCGGCAATGTTACATTTAGTCCAAAACCGCCATTTGCAAAAAAATTTTTAATAAAATTATCTAGCTCACTATCAACTACGTGATAAGGCATGTATTCAAGATTAATTCCTAACTCCTCTCCAAATTGAGAATGGATTAATGGAGACAAAGAATGATCTATAGGGTCCCCTATAACCCCAAGTTTTATCTTATTACCCATTTATATCCTCTCTTTCCAACTTTTACCCAAGAATGAAACCAAAGCTTTGTTTTTCTTGTTGATGGTTTTGCTATTAGAGTTAGGCCAACTTACCAATGGGGGCAGGGAGGCCAATATAGATTCTGCTCTTCCATTAGACTCGATTCCAAACTTTGTGCCCCTATCAAACAAAAGATTAAATTCAACGTATCGCCCTCTTCGGTATAGCTGAAAATCTTTTTCATCATTAGAAAATTTATTGTTTCTGTGATCCAAGATAATTTTTTCATAAGCATTAATATAGGATTCAGATGTTTTTTCTAGTAAATATAAGCTGGTATCAATATCTTTATGCTGTAGTTGATCAAAAAAGATGCCTCCTATTCCTCTGTTTTCATTTCTATGTGGAAGAAAAAAGTATTCATCACAATTTTTTGCAAATTTTTTATAATAGGATTTATTAAATTTGTCTAATGTATCTTTGGCTTGTTGGTGCCAAAATGCAGCATCTTGCTTCGAGGGAATAAATGGAGTTAAATCAAATCCGCCACCAATCCACCAATTATTAAAATGTGACTGGTAGGACAAAAAGGATTGTTTGGATGGGAAATTACAGAAACTCCTACTGCATGAAATTTTGAATATTGTTTTAATTTAAGATTTTTTGCTAATGATGCAACAGGCAATTTATTTCCGGATATTGAAGAATAATTAACTGCAGCTTTTTCTATAACATCTCCATTAATAGAGATAGATAAGCCCCCGCCGCCCTGTTTTCTATCCCAAGTTTCGGCGACCCGTTTAGAGTTTTTTCTGTTCAAAGAATTTAGTTTTTTGTCTATGTTTTTTTGAACAGATTTGAATCTTGATTCAATTAATGCAAGGCTGTCTTTATTCAATTTATTCACGAATATATTCCATGCTATTTAAGTCAATGATTGAGGATGGTTTTGAGGCATCTCCGTTATCATGAGCATACACTGCAACATCTGAATCATTAAATATTTTTTTTATATCATCAATTGAATTGGGGGTTGGGAGATTGCTGATGTTGGGAGATTGCTGATGTTTGCCGATGTTGAAACCATTAATCCATTAAATGAATTTAGAAGGTTTGTAATAGGTAAGTGATTGCTCACTCTAATTGCAATAGTATTATCTATAGCTTTAAGGGTTGATGGTATTAGGTTGTTTGCTTGCAAAATAACAGTTACATGGCCTGGCCAAACAGACTTCAAAAACTCAATTTGCAAAGCCTTTATTTCAGCAGAATGATCCAATGCAAATGAAATTGATGGGGCTAATAAAATAAAGTTTTTATTGCCAGGTCTTTGCTTAAGAAGTGAAATTTTCTTGCACGCATTTATGTTGAACGCATCACAACCAAGACCCCACACTCCCTCTGTTGGATGAATTAAGATTTTACCTTCTTTTAGCCAATTCGATGCTTCAACAGGGCATGAAAATTCTTTCAAATTATATTATTGAATAGACTCATTTGCTGCTAGTACGTCATCATGCATTTTAGATTTATACTCTGTCAGCATTTCAGCAATTTTTTCATCTGAAGTTCCTAATATTTGCACCGCGCACAAAGCTGCATTAATTGCTCCAGACTTTCCAATTGCAAAAGTTGCAACTGGAACGCCTTTAGGCATTTGTACAGTAGCGAGCAAGGAATCAATTCCATCTAAGTCACCTCCTCCAAGAGGTATACCCAAAACAGGCTTTGTTGTTTGGGCTGCAATAGCTCCTGCTAGATGAGCGGCCATACCAGCAGCAGCAATAAATACTTTAGCACCATCTTGTTCAGACTCTTTAACCCTTTTAACTACTTCTTCTGGAGTCCTATGGGCAGAAAGTATGAACATACGGTGGGGTACATTAAATTCGTTTAATGTATCTGCGGCAGCTTGCACGACTGGCAAATCAGACTTTGAGCCCATAAATATTGAAACTGAGATGTTATCGGACATAAAATAGCTCCTTTTGCTATAAATAAAGATGTTGATTATAAAGAATGAACATATAATGTGTATATGGCTAGATTAAAAGTTTTAACATTTCCTGATCCTAGATTAAGAAAAGTTGCTGTACCAGTTACCAAATTCGACAAAAGTCTGGAAATTATAACTTCTAATATGCTTGAGACAATGTATGCGGAGGAAGGTATAGGATTGGCAGCTACGCAAGTTGATATTCACCAAAGAATAATAGTTATGGATCTATCTGAAGAGAGAAATGATCCAAAAATATTTATAAACCCCGAATTTAAGATTTTAAATGACAAAAGTCTACTTTCTTTTACGGAAGGCTGTCTTTCTGTGCCTGGAATAACCGAAGAAATAACTAGGCCAGATAAAATATACCTGACTTGGCAGGATGTTAAGGGTAAATCCTATGAAGCAGAACCATCTGGTTTATTAACCGTATGCATCCAGCATGAGATTGATCATTTAGAGGGAAAGCTAATGGTTGATTATCTCTCTCCTTTAAAAAGGGATAGAATAAGGAAGAAAGCATCTAAATAGCCGAAATTTTGAGAATTTAAGCGAACTTATAAAGAAATATGAAAGTTTTATTTGCTGGATCCCCTGAATCATCAGCGAGAATATTAAATTCACTATCCTGTGGAAGATTTAATCTTGTAGGAGTGATAAGCCAGCCTGACAAGAGGTCTAAACGGGGAAAGGGCGAAGAAGCTTCTCCAGTTGCCAAAGAGGCACTAAGGCTAGGAATTCCTACTTTTAAACCTACCTTGTTAGATGAAACCTTTGAAAAAGAAATTAAATCTCTAAGTTTTGATTTTTTAGTGGTGTCTGCTTACGGAAAAAGCTTCTCCGGTTGCCAAAGAAGCACTAAGGCTGGGAATTCCTACTTTTAAACCTACCTTGTTAGATGAAACCTTTGAAAAAGAAATTAAATCTCTAAGTTTTGATTTTTTAGTGGTGTCTGCTTACGGAAAAATACTACCAGATTGGTTATTAAACCGACCAAAAATTGCGCCAGTGAATATCCATTTCTCTCTTCTGCCTAAATATAGAGGAGCCTCTCCTATACAGACAGCAATATTAAACAGTGATAAAAAAACAGGCATCTCCATTATGAAAATGACCAAGGGAATGGATGAGGGTCCTATTTATTGCTCTCATGAGATAGATATTTTGAATTCAGAAAATAAAAAAGATCTTGAAAAAAAACTTACCTCTTTATGCATTAAAAATCTTTCTGCTGATCTCCAAAATATTTTTAACAACGAGCTGATTGCTGATGAGCAAAACCATGCAGAAGCTTGTTATTGTAAAAAGATAGATAAATTGTCAGGCAAAGTAGATTTCGACATAGAAAATACCTCAGACATAATTCAAAAACATAAAGCCTTCATTGGTTGGCCTGGTCTGTATTTTGAAAAAAATAATATGCCAATTAAAATTCACGGATTGCAAGAATATGAAGGCAGCTTAGATGACCTTGGGGGAAATAGATTTAAATTTATAAAAAACGGATTAGCTGTAAAAACAATAGATTCTATAATAGTTATTACTCACTTACAGTTTCCTGGCAAACGTATTATCCCTGCTACAGACGCAGCAAATTCATATGCAAAATTTTTTGAAAAATAATTTAGTTTCGGCAATTCTTTCAATTCATTAAAAAGAGGTTTAATTTATAACAATGAAAATTTTAATACTTGGCGCTGGAAGGGTGGGAAGCAGCCTTGCCTCGACACTATCAAAACAAGAATATGAAGTTAGTATTGTTGACTTAAATAAAGATAAACTTTTAAAGCTCCAAGAAGACTATGATCTTGCAACAGAAATTGGTCATGCCTCTCATCCAATCACGCTCGAAAGAGCCGGAGCAGATGAAAATACAATTTTGATAGCTGTCACTAACAGCGATGAGTGCAATATTACTTCCTGCCAGATCGCAAAATCTAAATTTAACGTCAAAAAAACAATCTGCAGACTTTCGGATTCTTCATATCTCGAATCTTTAGAAGCATTTGGCAAAAATAATATTGATATTGCTATAGGCCCAGAAAACGAAGTTACAGAACATCTTGTTGATTTGATTAAACACCCCGGCGCAGAGCAAATTGAGTCATTTGCAAATGGGTTAATAAAGGTTGTGTCAGTAAAAGCAAAAAAAGATGGAATGTTAGTTAATAGAGAGCTTAAAAGCATTAAAAGTGACATTCCAGATACAGATACTTATGTTCCTGCTATATATAGAAAAGGAAAGCCATTAATACCTGATGGAAAAACAATTATCAAAGAAAATGATGAAATATACTTTTTGGCAGCAGAAAACGATATTGATGGCGTAGTTCAAGAGATGAGGCTACAGGACACTTCATTATCTAGAATAATGATCATAGGTGGGGGAAAAATAGGCTTCTCACTAGCAAAATCCTTAGAAGATAGAATAATGATCATAGGTGGGGGAAAAATAGGCTTCTCACTAGCAAAATCCTTAGAAGACGACTATAAAATCAAGATCATTGATCCAGATGGCGATAGGTGTGAGGCCCTTTCAAGACAATTAAATAGAACAATTGTTCTAAAAGGTGAAGGATCAGACGAAGAGCTCTTAAGAAGTGAAAATATAGAAAATATAGATATTTTTTGTGCTTTAACAAACGATGACGAAACCAATATCATGGCTGCGTTTCTTGCAAAGAAACTTGGGGCCAAAAAAACTATTATTATTGTAAATAATTACACTTACATAAACATACTTCCCAAAAATTTTGTTGACATAGCCCTCTCACCTCAACGGCTAACTGTCTCTATGGTTCTGCAGCATCTTGCAAAAGGTGATGTGCCTCAAGAGGTAATATTCAAAATGCAAAGTGGCGCTGAAGCAATAGAGGGAATAATCCATAAAAATAAATTTACTGAAGGGTTTTTTGATAAGCCTATTTCTGAGCTTCCTCTTCCAGAAAGCTGTGTTATTGCGTCGGTAATAAGGGGGGAAGAAGTTTTTATGCATTCAAAAGATTTGCTCCTTAAACCTAACGATAGAATCATAGTTTTTATTCTTGGAAAAACAGATAAAGAAAAAATAGAAAATCTTTTTATAGAAGGCTGATGAATTACAAATCAATCCTTAACTTGTTGGGTATTCTCCTTGGAATATTTAGCCTTTCATTTATATTTCATTTATACCTCCTTTGATTCTTTCTTATGTGTATAACGAATCTGGCAATGATGTATTTTTATACTCCTTTTTATTTTTCTTTATTTTGGGTGGGGTTATATGGGCTGCAACTCGACAAGAAAATCTACCTCTTAATATTTCTGATGGATTTATTATCACAACTTTGTTTTGGGTTGTTCTGGCTTGTGCTGGCTCAGTTCCATTTTATTTTTTTGGATTGAATGTCAGTGATGCTATCTTTGAATCAGTTTCAGGAATAACAACAACTGGTGCCACTACAATTGTAGGTTTGGACAATCTTCCAAAATCGATTCTCTTGTATCGACAACTTCTCCAGTGGATAGGTGGGATGGGATTAATAGTTTTGGCAGTAGCAGTAATGCCAGCTTTAGGAATCGGGGGTGGCCAGTTATATAAAATGGAGCTTCCAGGCAGTCACGGCAATCAAAAGCTTACTCCAAAAATAACAGATAGTGCGAAAGCTTTGTGGAAAATATATGTTGGTCTTACTGTAGCTTGTGCAACTTTATATCTGCTCTCGGGAATGAGTTTGTTTGACTCTATTGCTCATAGTTTGAGCACTGTTGCTGGAGGCGGATTTTCAACACATGATGGAAGTATTGGATTTTTTGATAGCGCGTTAATAGAGACCGTTTGTATTATTTTTATGTTGCTTTCTGCTGCGTCATTTGCAGTGCATTACGCTGCGATATTTGGTGGAAAGCCTCTTAAATATTTTTATGATTCGGAATTTAAATTTTTCTTATCTGTTGTGTTTTTGATTATTGCTGTGTCATTGATTGTTCATATTGTAAGTAACTCATAATTTAAATTTTTCTTATCTGTTGTGTTTTTGATTATTGCTGTGTCATTGATTGTTCATATTGTAAGTAACTCATATGCGGATATTTTTTCTGCTTTTGGCTCAACGGTTTTTCATGTTGTTTCTACGGTCACAACATCAGGTTTTACCACAGAGAACTTCTCACTTTGGCCTGGTTTTTTACCATACCTATTGCTTGTTGGTGCTTTTATGGGAGCTTGTTCTCAGTCTGTTGGTGGAGGCATTAAAGCTTGGAGAGTGTTAATAATGATTAACCAAGCTTACAAAGAAATATTAAAAACAATTCATCCAAATGCAGTCCTTACTTCAAAGATTGGCTCCAAGGTTATTGATGCAAAAATTGCTGAAAAGGTCTGGGGGTTTTTTTCTATTTACGTTTTTATATTTATGTTTTTGCTTATGGCAATGCTTGGAACAGGGTTAAGTTTTGAGACAGCGTTTTCTGCTGTCGGTGCTTGCTTAAATAATTTGGGTCCGGGCTTGGGTGATGTCGCCAGCAACTATGCGAATGTGAGTGAGTTAGGAAAATTCATTTTGTGTTTTGCTATGATTTTAGGAAGACTTGAAATTTTTACTCTCCTTGTACTATTCACGCCAGCTTTTTGGCGTCGTTAAGTTTTATAAATATCTTTAGGTTCCTGTGAGAGCCTTCTAAATTTTTTGTATTCCCACGAGTACTCTGCAGGAGATTTTTTAATCTCATGTTCCATTTCTAAATTCATAACATCAACGCCATTATCAGAATAAATCTCCTGGCTAGGTTTCTTAAAATTAATAATGTGGCCAATATCTTTTTCGTAGGAAAGATATGACAAAAGAATTTGTTTGTTAGATTTCTTTGCAAGCTTTGGAGCAAGTGCAAATGAATAACACTCATGGCCAAAAAACTTGGAGTAGACTCCAAGTCCGCGAGCTGGAACGGGGATATGACAAAAGAATTTGTTTGTTAGATTTCTTTGCAAGCTTTGGAGCAAGTGCAAATGAATAACACTCATGGCCAAAAAACTTGGAGTAGACTCCAAGTCCGCGCGCTGGAACTTGATCAGATGCCATGCAGGTCATTTGATTATTTTCTAAAGAAGCAAGAATAGATTTTACGCCCCCTATTCCAGTTTCAACCATTTTACAGCTTCCTTCTTCTCTAAATTTTTTTACAAAACTATTAAGTAGTTTTGATTTAATCTTTTTATAAAGAGATGTGTGAGATCTTTGAGAGCTTATCCATCTCAACATAAAATCTATGCTTCTGTTATGAAGCCCACAAATTATCAAACCTTCTTCTTGATCAGGGTTGTTAAATAAAAATCTGTTATTAATTCGTTTGGTTTGATAAATTATTTTTTGATGGGAGCGAGACCAAGTGTATAGAGTTTCATAAATGCTTTTTAATGTTTCTTTGTAGCTTTCTTTGGCAAGCAAATCTAGAGCCTGATCATCTAGATCTGCAAATGCAATAGATAGATTTTTTCTAGTTACCCTGAATGGAGATAAAGGCTTTAAAGCTCTTACTGGCATGACTTTAAATGCAATATCTAACACTAGAAATGCAAATCTCAATGGATAAACAGTAAAAATATAAAAAATTATTTTCATTTGAGGTTCTTATGTAAATTATCGCCCTTTAATTGATAATTTTATAGGTTTATCTTTCGAGAGTTACACAAAAGCTCTATAGATATAATTAAAATAACTGCATAATGGTAGTCTTCTAAGATATGAAATACAAAGGATTATTTTGACAGCAAAAACAATGGAGGAACTAGTAGCTCTCTGCAAAAGAAGGGGATTTATATTTCAGTCTAATGAAATTTATGGTGGCTTGCAGGGTCTTTATGATTATGGTCCGTTAGGTGTTGAACTCAAAAATAACCTGAAACAGTCTTGGTGGAGGGAGATGGTTTTTGATAGGGATGATGTTGAAGGCCTGGATGCTTCAATATTAACAAAGCCCAGTGTCTTAAAATTCTCGGGTCATGAAGATACTTTTACTGATCCGCTAGTAGACTGTAGAGACTGCAAGTCAAGGTGGCGCGCCGATCAACTAACATCAGAAAACTGTCCGTCTTGTGGTTCAAGTAATCTAACGGATCCAAGACCGTTTAATTTGATGTTTAAGACTGCAGTAGGTCCTGTTGAGGATAATGAATCTTTTGCATACTTAAGGCCTGAAACAGCTCAACATATTTTTACAAACTTTAAGAATGTTGTAGATTCAACATCTAAACAACTTCCATTTGGAATTGCCCAAATCGGTAAAGCCTTCAGAAATGAGATTACACCAAGAAATTTTGTATTTAGAGTAAGAGAGTTTGAGCAAATGGAGCTTGAGTTTTTTGTCGCCCCTGGAACGGATGAACAGTGGCATGAGTCTTGGGTTGAGGCAAGAATAAATTGGTGGGATAAACAGGGTGTAAGCAGAAATAATTTGGAGCTCTATCATGTCCCCGAGGATGAGCTTGCCCATTATTCAAAAGCTACAGTTGATATTATGTACAAGTTTCCGCATGGTCTTGAAGAGTTAGAAGGAAAATCGCCAACCGAACAGATTTTGATTTAGGTTCACACAGTAAAAATCAATCTGAACTAGATATACAGTCTTCTGTGTTAGAAAACAACGAATCAAATGCAAGACTTGCAGTACAAGATCAAGAAACTAAGAAATGGACAGTACCATATGTAATTGAGCCTTCGGCTGGAGTTGATAGGGGTGTTCTTGCTGTTTTAAATGAGGCTTATAAGATTGAAGAGCTTGAAGATGGGAAAACAAGAACTGTTTTAAATTTAAAACCACATCTTTCTCCGATAAAAGCCGCTGTTATTCCGTTGAAGAAAAATCATGAGGGTTTAGTAGAGATTGCTTCACAAATAAAAAAAGATCTTCAAAGGTTAAGATTCGGACGAGTTTTACTTGAAAACTCAGGGAATATTGGGAAAAGTTATCGGCGGCATGATGAAATTGGAACGCCTTTATGTATCACTGTGGATTTTGATAGCCTTGATGACGGCACCGTAACGGTTCGCGATAGAGATACAATGCAGCAAAAAAGAATAGAGATATCTAAACTCTCAAAATATTTGGAGGACTTAATATTAAAGTAGACAAATGTCTATATTTAATAGGTATTAATAATTAATATAATTATATTTTATTTGATCTTTTTGTTAAGTCTTGTTTGTGTTTCCCTGGTTATTATTTGCGCCTCAATTTTTTTCTCTGTTCAAACCGTTCAATATATCGGAAGAGTCTGGATTTTATTTACATTAAAAGCCTTAAAAGTTATCTGCGGGATAGGTTGGAATATAAAGGGAGTAGAAAATATACCAGATACACCGTTCATTATGGTTTCAAACCATCAAAGCCCATGGGAGTCTTTCTTTCTTCAAACATTGTTCTTACCAACAAGCAGCATCATGAAGAGGGAGATTCTTATTATCCCCTTTTTTGGATGGGCAATATCTAGACTAAAACCAATTTCAATAAATCGGAAATTAAAGGTTGAAA
>Ga0206128_1001889_pt1 | contig 19708 bp, 45 predicted proteins | sample Helgoland_Spring_7_FD_148601 | JGI IMG/M metagenome (GOLD analysis project Ga0206128, IMG submission 148601) | Pelagic subsurface seawater microbial communities from Kabeltonne, Helgoland, North Sea - Helgoland_Spring_Bloom_20160426_1 | ecosystem: Environmental > Aquatic > Marine > Epipelagic ... | reverse complement strand
TTACCGGTTGTAACAAGTAATCCAGCAGTTGTAACGTTGCCGCCTGTTACGTTGCCAATTGCTAAGAAACGTCCGGTCAAGTAAGCATTGGTAGTGTTTACGTTGCCAGTTGCACTTAGTGTTGTAGCATTGACGTTGGCAGCATTTACGTTGCCTGTGATATTGGCTGTGGGCCCGTTGAAAATTCCAACAGCAACTACGTTGCCTCCACGCACATTTCCTACAGCAGAAACAAGTCCGCCTGTGATCAAATTGGCGCCAGTTACGTTTCCTGATGTGCTGATTTCAGCGTTAACAATACTGTTGCTTGTGATTATGTTGCCAGCGTTGACATTGCCTGTTGTAGAGATGCCTGCGCCGGTAACCAGTCCTGCTGTGAGTACATTCCCGCCTGTGATATTGCCAACCGCCGACATTTGTTGTCCGGCATTTACATTGGTACCTTCGACGTTTGCAGTCGATACAAGCAAGCCACCGGTTGTGATATTACCACCTGTTACGTTACCTACTGCTATAAATCTTCCAGTTAGATAAGCATTTGCTGAATTTACATTTCCTGTGATGTTGGCATTACCGGTCAATTCTAGGCCATCTGGTTTAAACATCATCAAATTGGCAGTTCCGTCAACGTCCATAATAATGTTGCCGCCAGAGCCATCAATTCGTAAAATAGTTGTGCCGTCTTGGATTTGTGTCACAGCCACATTACCAGTTGCAGTGACGTTGCTCAAAAATCCACCATCACCAAGAACAAACACACCGGCAATGTTGCCGCCTGCTGTGATTGTGCCAGCCGCAGATATCGCACCCAATGATATAAGATTGCCGCCAACTGCGTTGCCTACAACACTTACACTGGTCAAGTCACCAACCGAAGTGATGTTGCCTTGGGCGGCTGTTGTCACTGTTCCTGCTGTGGTAGCAGATGTTGCACTAGTTGCGGTACCTGCTGTCAATGATGCTGCTGTACCTGTTAATCCAGTTCCTGCTCCCACAAACGCCGCGGCATTTACGTTGCCACTTGCTGATACTGTTCCAGTGATATCTAGTCCTGTGGTAGTAAACACTGCCACATTGCTGGTGCCTGCAACGGAAACATTGGCATTGCCGTTTGCGGCTGCCGTTACGTTTGTGTTGCCATTAAGAATAGCAGTAGGGGCTGCCGCAACAACACCAGTTAGTTGACTGCCGTTACCAATAAAAAATGTGTCACTGGTTATGTTTCCAGTAGCAGACACAATGGCCACATTGGCAACGGCTGCGTTTGGAACTTCTCTCCAAATTACACTTGAGCCGTCGTAGTTTTGAAAACAATAATAATAGTATTCTTGATCGTACGCAGTCATTCCTGCCACGTCGCCAAGTGCGCCCACTAAAGTAGTGGGTGGTGTAGATTGCGATCTAGCAAAAAGTTCACTAAAATTAGTGTTGGTTTTGGTAAATGCAGTTCGTATAGGATCGCCAAGCCCGTCGTTGGGAGTAGCGCCTACATTGATAATTTCACGAGCCATATAGTTAAATCCTCTGGTATTGTATTTACCAGATTGCTTAGACTCGCTGCTTTGCGTTAACCTGGGCTAAAACTGCTGCCGCAGCCGCAGGTGGTTTCTGCGTTGGGGTTGTTGATTACAAAGCTCGCGCCCAGTCCGTCATCCTTGTAATTAATCGTGGCGCCTTGTAAATATTGAAGGCTCATGCTGTCTACCAATACCTTGACTGAATCGTATTCAAAGTCAAAATCGTCTTCATTTTGCTCTTCGTCCAACGTAAAACCGTAGCTCATTCCTGAACATCCGCCGCCTTGAACAAACACCCGTAACATAATGTTGGGGTTGTTTTCTTCGGCAATTATGTCTTTGAGTTTTTCTATTGCTGTGTCTTCTAATATCATTATAGTCTTTCGTTACAAACATCCCAGTTGATGATCTTCCAAATATTATCTAGGTATTTTTCTTTGTCGCTTTGGTAGTCCAACGCCCAGGCATGCTCCCACCAATCAATAAGTACGCATATATCTGTACGTACTGCATGGTTGGAAATTGTTTTGATGTCTCCCCCGGTGCTGAGATAAACCCAGCCAGATCCTTGTATTTTCATGGCAGCTTCTTTGACTGCTTGTTTGAAATCTTCGTAAGTTTTGAACTTTTCTTCTATTAGGGCCAGTACAGCGCCTTTGGGCTTGTTGGCACCTTTGACTGCGCGAAGTTGAGGGAAAAACTTATTGTGTAAAAAACTTCCGGCACGATTAAAGTCTGCATTGCCTTCTCCGGCATTATAACGCTTGGCATACCCTTTGGCCAAATGTTCGTAGTGATAGTCGATGGTTTCGGCACTCATCACAGGTGCCAGATCCTTTTCCCCGTAAGGCAAAGGAGTAGTTTCCAGCTTGGCCGGCCGAGTACTTGCTTCGATTATGTTGATTTGTTCACGCATAACATATTTAGTTTCTGCGTGTAATGCGTCCACGTGTTAGATCGTACTGGCTAAATTCTAGTTCAACTGCATCACCCAGCAATATTTTGATGTTGTGTTTGCGCATACGTCCGTTTATAACGGCCAACACAGGGTTTTCAAAATTTTCTAGTTTGACTTTAAACATTGTATTAGGGAGTAATTCAACAACTTTGCCGTTGAGTTTGATAAGATCTTCTTTTGCCATTAGTGAAGTTATTTATTCGAAGCTCACTGTGGCAGAAATTCTACGTAACCTGTCGTATCTAAAACTGCGCCAGCCGTTTGCTTCGGTGTCATAAACTCGAATGTTGGTTTCTTCTTTGGGCATTTCCACATCTGCTTGAATATTTTTACCACGCTTAATTCCGTCTACATCAGTAAATCCGTATGCTGTAATCACAGGAACACTTTTTGTGGGTTTTGCTGCCACCGGAATGTAATCAGTATTCAATGTGCATTTCATTTCACGCAAGGATCCATCTGATTTGACAAATTCCACAGTGACCACACTTGACTGTAGCAAACTACGAATCCAATCTCGAATAACTGTACGTTCGACCTCAGTACCTTCTTGATACTGTGTTCCTGGATGCCCTTTGAGCAATCGTACCACTTCTGCTTGTTCCCAACTCATTTATATACTTCCTTTGTATTTTAACCCAAACCATGTTGCATTTCTGTCATTGTAGAACATAAATTCAACATATTTTTCTATGTCGCCTGTCATTGGATCCCATCTTCCAGGATGGTATGCCCAGTCAAAGTCGGCATTTTGTTTCAGCCCGCTTTGGACCAACTCGGCTACAAGTCTGCGCACAGTATCAACATGTATTTGATCTAAGCGAACTACAGTCATGACCACCTCAACATAAAAGCTGTCAACAGTTGCTTGCTCGGTATTATCACTGTTGCACCTTGGGTCTTACAATTGTTGTCCAAGCACCACTGCACCAACTGATCAGCAATGTGTTCTTGACCCCAGAATCTAAAGTCTGTCAGCACAATTATTGTACCTTCGATCTGCTGTTCATTGAGATACTCTTTGGCGAAATCGTCTGCAATAATAAACCTAGACTTTTTCCAGTCGGCAAAAATATCTTCAGCTGATGTTCCAGGAAATGCCATTATGCTTATACACCAGGAATTTCGCTGTCAACCATCTCACCATCTCGAACACAGTATGCTGCCGTGCATCCACTTGTGCGAATGTACACCCTGCCGCCATCAATCATATTACCGTTGTCAAAACTTTTGTAATCATGATGACTTTGACTATACTCTAATTGACCCGCATCGTTTTCCACAACACCAAACTCTAGTTCTTCGACGTTGTCTGCGTTGCAGATCATTAGATCTCCATTATAAGCGTACAGCCCAAAATAACGATTGCCAAACTCAGGATGAGGGGATTCCCTAAAGAAAATGTCAACAGGACAATCGCTAACCCGAAGGTCAGTGGTACAGATATACGTGATAGCAACGTTGTCTTTTTCTTCATAGTGCTTGATTACTTTCTCAGTATCTAAAATTGGATAGTGTTTAATCATCATAATTTACTTTTGGTTCAGCACCCGACAACTTGGCCATCCTGTCTAATAGTTCGTTCAAAGGTCCAGTCATAAGTGCTCGACAACAGCTAATAGTAATTGGGTGGAACATCTTACCACCATCGCTCTCTTCTGTGCGGTTCAAGTACTTGTCAAAGAACTCTTTAACACATGCTTCTAACTCTGTGGGATCTTGCTTACCAAACCTAATAGCCAGTGCTTCAAACTCTTCTTTTGTCATTTGTTCGTTCATGTTAGCGCCTCATTGATGCAATGTCTCGTGCTTCTTCGTCACTGAAGATAGGTACAGCGTTGGACTTGTGCATAGTACCAATGCCTTTGATCTTGGTGCCAGTGTAGCGAGGAATGTCTGCTGTGCGCACTGCGCCTTTGTGTCCTGTATCAAGACTCTTGATATGTGCAGTACTGCGTTCTGCAGGAATTTTCATATCGTAGTCCAGTGGTGCGGCTTCTAATGCTCGTAGACGTTTTTTAGCGTCAGCATCAACTTCCCACTTCTTCTGTAGTTCTTTCCAGCTGGCATCTAGCTCGCGAGCCTTACGAGCTTCTTCGGCATTACGAAACTTTTTCTTGCCCTTGCGTTTGCCGTTTAGACTCAAACTGGGGTGATGTAAGTGCATTGTCATTGTCAACTACTATAACAGTTAATATAGTATATTATAGCACAATCCGGAATTAATGGTCAACCTAGTTTGCACACTGGAATTGGCTGCATTTTGTGCATATTACGGGCACGAATTTCTTGATATTGTTTAACTATCGTTCTCATGGGTCCAGTAGGCAGTTTTCCGTTGGTCACTTCACTGGTCATCATAGCATATTCCAAATCACGATAGGACATTCCCAATTGGTCTTCGTCAACTCGAGCATCGTCCCACAAGCCATCTGTTGGAGGTGCTTGAATAATCTCGGGCAACAGTCCCAGTTCGTCGCCCATGTCCCATACATGTGTTTTGTAGCAATCGCCAATGGGGCTGATGTCCACGCCACCGTCACCGTACTTGGTGAAGAACCCTACGCCAAAGTCTTCTACTCGGTTGCCTGTGCCTACCACAATGCCGTTATGACTTTGTGCAACAGCATACAAAGTCATCATACGAAGTCTGGCACGGCTGTTGGCAAACGCCAATTGTTCCTGTGGATTGGGCTCTTGTTCTGATGAACAAAATGGACCCACAGTTTTTTCAAAACTGGCAAACACTCGGGTCAGGTCCATGTTCATGTGCGTGACATTTGGATAACGGTCAGTTAACCATGTACCGTGTGCTGAACTTAGATTGTCCAGCATTTTGTTTTGTCGTATTGGCATTTGTATCACAATGGTCGGCAACCCGGTCAGCGCACACAATGTGCTCACTACCGAACTGTCAATGCCGCCACTGATGCCAACAACCAGTGTGTTGATTTTGTTTTTTGTTGCGTAGGATTTGATCCACTTGGTGATTTTTGTGATTCTATTTTTTGGTGTCATGTTATTCAAATAAGATACATGCCATTATAGTGGCTTGCATTATAAATCCTAGACCAATTGTTAAAATGTTGAGCACATCTTTTAGCACCACTGCTCGTGCAAACAACAACAACAAACCGGTCCACATAAACAGCACAACATCTAAACTAGGTGTATGGTCACTTAGTCCTTGCAACAATGCCAACAATGTGGGAATGGTAGCGCAATGAATTAAAATTGCAGCCAGCCATCCCAGCGTATCGGCTGTGATCCTGCTGAGTTGAAACATCAAAAATGTTCGTATGCGCTCGCGTAATTCGTGTAATGGATTCATGATTTATCTGTGGGTTTTTCTGCGTAAAATATGTGTCGACCAATTTGAGTAATCTTTGGATAGGTCCAGCGTGGATTTATATAATCAGCGTGATAGTATATTGCCATGGTTAATCCAGGTAATCTGAAATTTTCTAACAACACCTTTTTGGCAACTTCTTCACTTTCTTTCCATGTGGCAAGATGTACAGGATCTTTCTTTTTGGCTTTGCCAAGGCAATACCAACTAAATTGGCAAACAACTCGTTTGTAAAATACATTTTTTTCGTAAACTACGCCGCAAACTGTATCCTCAAATCCAGGATTAGGCACACGGTTCAAGGTAACTTGCGCCACTGCAACCTTGCCTTCAAAAGGTTCGTGCGCGGCTTCGTAATAGATGTTGCGTGTCAGGCACTTCAACTGCTGTGTTACCTCTGCCGCAGTGACCATTTCTTCTGTCTGTATGCCTTGTTGACTGGTATATTCGTCAAACTTCCAAGACGTAGCTGTTGCTACTGCTGATACTGTAAAAAACAATGCAACAGCTTTGAATATCCATCCAGTAAAACTTAGTGTGTATACTGCTTTTCTCATGCTTTTCTCCTTCGCATTAGACGGATTGTCAGTTCCGTTAGATACTTAGTATTGTCGAGAGCTTAGAGTCTCTTAGAGAACGATAACGGCATGTTTTTGCCGTTATCTGCGCAGTTTATTTTGCGGCTGTCATTGCTTCTTTTTCGGCAGTGATTTCTTTACGGCGCTCTTTGATGCCTTTGCTCATTTCTTGCAATGCTTTGCGAGCTCGAGCGGCAGCGGCTTTGACACCTTTGGTTGTGAATTTTTCGTTTTCTGAAATGTACGCTTCGTAAGCGGCTACAATAGTTTCGTGTTGTGTCATTATTTTTCCTTTATAAAGTTTGCGTGTTACTTAACACTGCTAACAGTATACATGGTTTTTTTGCAAAAGTCAAGCTAATTTAAATAGATATGTCGCCGATTCCAACAGTCCCATATGGTCACATTGGCAATGCTGTGCTTCCAACTGACTGCGAAAAGATTCAAAGTGTTTTGATCGTAAATTTGGAGACGATGCTCCTCAACGCGAGCACTTGCATGTCTATTGCCAGCAAGCCATTTGGTGAGTTTTTCTTTGGCATCTTCGTCTCTAACTGCTACGATATAAAGTGCAATATTGTTATAATTTTTATTTGATTGGGTTGACATTAATGTAAGGTTTGGCCAGGTGCGTCTGTGAGCATTTGCATTTCACTCATGTACTTAGCAAAGTTCTCGTCCAAACACATAACCCTGTCATCCCACTCAGAAGACACATCATCTGGCACTCCCAAAATTCTCATAATTCCGCCCATATGCACTTCTTCCAAACCAAACTCATACAACACATACATCAAGCTGAGTATCTGGGCTCGTAGTTCTTCTTCTAAATTGGTATCTTCAAACATAATAATAGTTATCCTTTTTACAAAAACAAAAAGCGGCATAAGCCGCTTTTGTAGTTGACGTAGTCTAGATCAAGACTGTGCCGCTTCCAGCAGTTGCTCGGGAGTCACTTGCTTGGTGCTCTTGGCTGAGATTTTAACTTCGCCACGCTTGGCCACTTTGGTCTTTTCAGACAGTTTGGCGGCCACTGCGTAACCTGCATCACCGTCAACGCCTTGGGCGGTTAAGAATTGCAAAGCCTCCAGCTTGGTCATTGCATGGGGCAATTCTTGCAAGTTGATGTCAGTGCATCCTGCTTTGTTCAAGATCTTGATACGTGATACCAAGTCGTTAGCGAAACGGGCCTTAACGGTGCCGTCTGCGTTTTTTGCTGTGCCTACTACTGTGAATGTTTTTTCGTTTGTCATAATGTTGCCTTTTAAAGTTGCCTGTCTAAGTTTAAAAATGTTAAGAACCATTCCCTAACACATATACATATTATAGTTGATTTTGCATTTGTAGTCAACCATAATTTGTATTCTGGTTTGCCAAATTACTTGGCCAAAATCTCTACCTGGGTTTTTGCTTTGTCAATTTGGTTGTCAAGCACCTTAGCGACCCCACCAAAACCAACTTGGCTAATCACCAAACCTGCTGTAAATCCAATTACCAATCCAATTGCCAATTTGATCATGTTGTACTCCTGAACTATTAAAGTGTTACCGTTTTCCAAGCAGTCAATGCGTCAATCATTTCTTTGTTGCCTACGGCACGGCTGTGCCATCCTTCGCGCTCAATTTTGCGATTGGCTCTGCGGATACGAGCACTCAGTTTTTCAGCTTCGGTACCTTTTGCAAAGATGCCGCCAATTTCTTTAATGCGATCTGCGGCGTTGTACTTTGAACGGTATGTGCTTAATGCCTCACGTGGGATTGACATTGTGCCAAATGTGTTGGTATTGAAAATTACTCGATCCATCTTGTACTCCTTGTTTTGCTTTGCTATGTATATATTATAGCAAATTGGCAAATATTGGTCAACCAAAATAAGTGTTGCTTTTAAGCAACAAAATCGTAAACATATTCACCGCCCATTTGGCTCTGCTGAACCTTGCAGTTAGTGGATTCCTGCAACATTGTTAGCACCTGTTCAGCGGCATCCGAATCACACTCTACGAACAGTGAACCGTTAAAGAAGCAGGCCTTGCGTTCAGCTTGGATAACGTCTGCTACTTGGTTTAGAACAACAGTTTCAAATCCCATCTTCAACTCCTTGTTTTGCTTTGCTATGTGTATATTATAGCAAAACGGGAAATATGGGTCAACCGTTTTGTCACAAAAAAGCCCCAAAATTAGGGGCTTTTTTTGTTGTTTTTTAACAACACTTTACTCAGCGTTGTAGCCGGGTTCCATGATGGTAATTGGAGGTGCGCCAAATGGCAGTACAAATGTATCAATCAACACAGCATCTTCTTTGCCAAGATTTGCCGCACTCATTGGTGTGTTTGCAGGCATGTAGTAACAAGTACCTGCTGGGTAACGGCCATTGGCTTTGCCTTCCACAAAGTCAGTGATTTCTCCACTCAGCACACAGGTATGTCCGCCATATTCATGCACATGGATAGCAACTCTTGTTCCTGCAAGTCGTGTGCCTTTTGTAACCAGCAAACGTAATCCGTCACTTTGCTTGGTGTCAAGCATTGTTGATGTGTTGGCCAACGGCTGTAGTTTACCTTCGGGTACTGTGCCATTGATTGTTGTTATTGGGTACGTCCATTGTGGTATGCTGGCACAGGCACTCAACAACACAATGCTGGCTATTAATAATAATTTTGTTTTCATATGAGTATTTAAACAACAGATTGTCAACTGGTTATTTCACCATATTGATAATTTTTTTGGCTTGATCAACATTCTTAACTTGATCACTGAGTTCATAATACAGCATCAGTTTCAACAAGTCAGCTTCTTGCTGATCCCATGTATCCAGTGTTTCGTACCAGTCCAAGTAATCATCGGTTGAATCCAACGACCACATAATGTCCAACATTTCTTTTTGCTCAGGTGTTACCCCTTCGATGTAAATCATATCAGACATTATGCAATCTCCAAAGATAAATCAGACTCTTTAACAATCCTGCCATCACGCATAACGTAGGAGCAGGTGTAGTTTTCACGCTGGCCCTGCATCATCAGATCCCAGGATTGAATCTGCCTTGCAATCTCTGAGCGCATGAAACCATACTCACCGTTTTCAGTAACACAGTATGCACTCCAGCGACCGTCTTTCCACATCAGCTGAGTGGGCGTTTCCCAGTCTTCGTATATAGGCGCACTATCAGCTTGGATGCTGGTTCCAATGATGTACTCCTCACACATTGGGTCAGCATACTCAAGCAGAGCTGTCAGAGTAGACAGTCCCTGCTCGATGATTTGTTCTGCTTCAGCACGATCCGACGCCGCCACAATGTAAGTAGAGCCGCCTTTGAACTTCCAGTAGGGTTCAGATACCGTACCGTAGTTTTCTTTGTACTGGGTGTTGATTACTACTTTCATCTCTTACTCCTGTTTGTTGCTGTCTATGTGTATATTATAGCAGTTTGGGAATTATGAGTCAACCGTTTTATTCTTGTTCCAACACCAGTTCAACTTCGTAACCGCTTTGCTTCAGTACTTTTTCTGTTTTGACCAGATGGGTAAATGCTTCTGCCCAGGTCATGTTTTGGGCTTCCATCAACATTGTTGAGGATTGTATCATGGAATCTGCGCCTTTGGTGGCAGTTAATCGAACAAACATTGTTAACTCCTTTTTACTGTTCATATGTATATTATAGCAAAATGGGTATTTTATGTCAAGCCCAAGGGCGTTGGCCACGCAAAAAAGCAATCTGTTGTTTTATCACAACAACACGCTCGGCGATATTTGTTGGAATTCTTGCAGGCAAATCAACTCGCTTGGGGCGAATTGGGTTTTTGGGTCTGATTGTAGATACTTTTATATCACGCATTTACTACTTACGTATTACCGTACAAAATTAATACACAAGTATTACGAACATTTCATAACAAATGCAAGGTAATCTGCTTCGCTATCAAAGTAAAAAATGTACTGGCCTGCGGCAATATCAGAACTGGCCTGTATCAACTGCCAGCGCCATTCATCAGACATTTCTGCTTTGGCCCAATCAATGATCGAATCAATAGAACCAAACGGTTTACTTATTTTAATCGCATGATTAAAACTTTCAGCGGATCTTATTTCGAAACTAAAAGGTGTAGGTTTTTTGACGAACGTGGTTGGCATATGCCACAGCCTCTAATGTGTCGCTGGGGATATTCCAATGTTTGTAGCTGGCCACCATGTCAGATACATAAAGATACCCCGGAATACCAGAACTCATCTCTGGTGTCATTTCATAAAAGAAAAACTCTACGTCATCTTGGATCCAAGTTTTCTTAGTGTAATAAGTTGGATACCCTTCAAAGCAATCCAAATTGTATTCACAATCATCTGTGACTGTCCATAGTACACCAGGTACCGTGGCGCTTTGGTTTGGTACAACAGTTGCATGATTGTAAAACTTCAATTCCCAACCACGTAGATCAAATTGTTTTACAGGCGTTGCGTTGGGGCAACGATGTTGCATGCTTTTGGGATGCATGTTGGCACCGTAAGCAAAATATAGTTTGGTTTTCATATTACAGATTCACTGAATTTTAAACGGAACAACAAAGCATCTTTTTCATCAGCAAATGAAAATGTCATGTCGTCAAATGTAGACTCGCTTAGCCAACGGCTTGTGTCGGGGCCAAACAAATCAAGTGTGGACACAATCACTTGATCCCACTTGGAAACATCAGTGCATGTTATTTTAACTTTGTGAGGGAAATCAACTCGCATATTTCTTCAGTGTTTCGTTATAATTTGTCATATCAGCACATGTGTATTTTTGATACGAGTCTTTGAGTATGTTGGGCATGGGAATTGTGTTTACAGGAACATTGTACAGATTGGCCACATCCATAAAACTTTGTGTTTTGCCAGTACCAACATTCCAAACTCCAGATTCCGGGACAGCCATGAACTTGACATGTGCTTCAACTATTTTGCTCACATGCACAAAGTCACGTTGATATTGCTCACTGTTTTCAAACACGTTGATTTGTTTGTTTGTGTCGGCTTGCTTTTTGAATTGGTTATGCGGGCTTGCTTGATTGCCTTTGTGATTTTCACCATCAGGTCCGTACACATTAAAATAACGAAAGCCCTGAGCCACTGAAGATTGTGGTGGAAACTTTTCAACAAATCGCTCAAACATGTACTTGCTCCAGGCATACGGAGTACGAGGATCAACCGGACTTGTTTCTTTAAATTCACTTACCAAGCCATACACACTGGCAGAACTGGCGTATTGAAAGTTTATTTGGTGGAAGCGACATTCACGATATAGCTCAACACTAAAATCGTAATTTTGACGCATTACTTTGTCAACGTCACGTTCAGTTGTGCTACTGATAGCACCCATATGTACCACCCAATCGTGCCCATTGACTGTGGGTTTCGACACTTCGTCCCACTCGTAAGTGGTCACAATGTGATCGGCTTGTTCTAATGCAGTCAGCATGTGACTGCCAATAAAACCTTTATGTCCGGTTAGTAAGATTTTCAAAATATGTCTCCACGTTTGTTGCTTTGTCGTCGATCCAAATGTCATAAGCAGGCTTGCCCAATTTTAAACTGGTGTGCTTTACATTCCATTTGCTCAGTTGTTCAGTGGTCAACTCTGTCCAGTCAATGCCGCTATTGCCGCCACGGGCTGTCCAGTAATGTACTTCGTGTCCTTGGTCAAACAACATGTTAAAGTGTTGTATACGATCCAGCATTGGAACAGCATTGGGATAATTGCTGTTGCTTGAATTGCAAATGGTACCGTCGATGTCAATTATGTATTTCATAGTTGACTGTCGCCTTTGCCTACACGGTAATTGTCTTGAACCGAGTCTGGAGTACTCACTTCGATCAGTGTTCCTTCTGCAATGCAAATCACCTGATGCGGCAGCAGTGGCGGATTATGCCAGGTATCCCCGGGATTCAAAATATATTCTGTTTGACTTGCGTTGGCAGTGTTGATAACAACAACTTTGAACTGTCCGTCAATCACATACCATGTTTCATCTTTTTCAGCATGGAAGTGCATACTGAATCTAGCATCCTTGTTGAACTTCAACAGTTTGCCACAGTACTTGTCGTTGGTTGCAAAAATAAATTCGTGCCCCCAACCCTTTTCTACAAAACCTTCTAGTCTTGACATTGAATTTCCTCTAATGTTGGCGCATACACACCCATGTGTTGTACAGTTGCCGCGGCTGCTCGATTAGCAAACGCAATGCTGTCAGCAATGTTGCGTGTATTTAAAAACTCTGTGACCAATGCAGATAAAAATGTATCGCCTGCTCCGCACACATCAGCTACTTCTACACAGGGCGAGGCGTAGGTTTGATCCTTGTATCGTGCGCCATCTTTGCCACTGGTCACAATTAAATCGCCGCATTCTGATTTTAACAAACTGTATTCTAGCGAATTGATCTTCACAATAGCACCTTGCAACCGTGCTAGGTCAGTTTTCTTTGTATCAACAAACACTGTGCCTGTAAAGTCTTTGATCAACCATTCAATCAATTCATAACTCACAACACCTTTGTTGTAGTCGGACACCACAACTGCGTCATACTCGTTGATGTGATCAATACATCCCACTTCTAACGGCAATGCCTCAACGTCTGTATCAATTCGAACAATGTGCTGTTTACTACGACTGTCGATTAGTCTGGTTTTGGTACTGCACAGTTCATCAGTAAAAAATTTTACATTGCAACCCAGTGCTTCAAGGTTGGCTTTGACGTTGCCGGCCATCCCAGGCTTGGTTTCTTGGTGGCTGAATTTAAACACAGGCACCGGTGCTTCGGGACTGATACGATCTATAGTCCCGTACTGGTAGCAGTCGATACAATTGTCACCTACCAGTAATATGTTGAATTTTTTCTGTTGTTGAGTATCCATTGATCCTGTTGAACCATTCTGTTTGCTTACAGTGCTCTTGTCCTGTATAACCTTTGTGTTGCCAGTCACTGCCCTTGACCATGATGTCGGCATTGTATTCTTGGAGTATGTTGGCCAGTTCTTCACTGGTATCGAAAATTTTAACTTCGTCTACTGCCCGTAAACTTTCCAACAACTCTTTGCGCTCTTGTTGTGTATTTACTGGCCTGGTTGAGCCTTTGATATCTTTTACTCGTTGATCCGAATCTATACACACCAGTACATAATCGCCTAGGCTTCGTGCATGATTCAACATGCGCAAATGCCCAACATGCACAATATCAAATGTTCCGTTTAATACAATTTTCATTTGACGTAGTATTTTTTTATATGTGTGTTTGCTCTGTCAGGATCATTGGTGTAATACAATATGTAATCAGTGATGTCAAAGTACATACAAAAATCTTGACCGAAACGATGCCCGGTTTTTAGTGCATTGAATGTGTATTGCTTGCACCATTTCTTGTAGTCATTGTAGGTCACTGACTGTATTCCATGAACAGCATCTGTTACACATTTGGTAGCAAATACACTATAACCGGTGTTGCTAATCATCCCGTTTTACAGATTTTTGTTCGCGTTGGTCTTCACGACCTTGATTGTATGCGGCTTCCAGCCACTTTACAACCACACTCCATTGTTTGGGCTCCATGATTGCATGCAACCGTTCTGAACGAAGACCGAACAGTTCTTGTTCATTGAACCAGTCGTCGAATGTTTTCATTCGCCTGCTACTGCCAATGCTACACCAACCACCCAACAAATAATAATTAGTTCCAACATAGCACTTACTTCTTCGTACGTGCGCCGCGATCACGACTTTGTTCTTCTAGCACTTGAACATAACTGCGAGTAAGCCGGCCACGTGCGTGTTTGTCTACAATGTGTGCGGCAGCAATTTTCATTAGCTTGGTGACCTTAACGGTCTTGGGGTCATATCCTCGGCATGTCATAATGTTTCCTTTAAAATTATATTATACACTAGTTCTACTTGTTGGTCGACCAGCAATATCCTTTGCCAACAATGTTTGCTTCTTTGTATTGTGTCACGATATAGTTCAATGATGTCTCGCATTGAGATTGCGTAGTATAATGGTCCATGATAACAGGCTGGTTAAAATGCATGTTGCCTGGCACCAAAAACGAATATACCAAAATCCACGATGTCATTATTAATCTTTCACAGTAGCACCACAATACCTGTAATAATAGTCAGGTACCATACAACTATAATTGCTATCAATATCATTGAACATTTAAGAACAAAATCAATCATGATTATTTGATTCCATAAACTTCTTTAACACTGTCGGGTGGTTGCACAGAACCTGCAACCATATTTTCACCTCTGGTGTTGGGCACTTTTTGAATTAGCCAATACCCTTGTTGGTTAAACCAAGCAACCAGTTCTTCGTTGGTCATTGCTGTTTCTTCGTACTTCATTTGCATATATTAATCCCAGAGGGCCTCGTAGTATTTTCCAAACAAACGGAAGCCGTTTGAAATACGTGCCTGGTATGCTTTGCGTCCTTCCTGGTCGTACACTTTGGTATCGTTAGGACCACGCACCATTTCGTAGTTGCCGTTCTCTAGTCGCTTCCACTGCATGTCGCTGTCACCTGACTCGAACTGTTCTTCCCAGCGTCCGTCGTTAACTTTGCTGTCAAACGCAAAGATCATTTCGTCCATGACCCAGTCCCATCGTTTGAAGAACTTGTCATCAGTTGATCCGTCTTTGTCGAACGCTGCCTTTTCCTTCTTGGTCATGTGCAGTTCTTTGGGCACATCTTTATCATCTACTTGAGGTGCACCGTGCTTACGAGCCTTCAATTGCTTGAGCATAGGCAGCACGATGTAGGCAAGAGTACTATCCATACTCCATGTATCCCAACGATCAATGTGTACTTTGATAGTACGCTTCTTCTTGCTTTCGACCCAGATTAAAAAATTATGTAACCAAGTATTAGGCCGTTCGCGATCCCAGGATGTAATTTCGCCGACTTCAGGCTCTGGTTCTACACTACCGTGCGCAAGCCATTCGCCAAACTGATGTACCCAATGCGGCTTGCTTTTCATACCGTATTCATCTTCAACAGGCTTAGCCCAGAAGCACAGCTTTTCTGCTAGTTGATAAGGGCCCCACCACGAGGTATATGGTCCAATTTTTATTTTCATGAGGTAAACTTATCTAAAATTGTTTTTGCATCGTATTTATTGGTACACAGCCTGGCGCATTCCTCAACAATCAACTGGGCAAATTTTTGTACATCAAAATGTAACTGTCCGTCTACTAATGCACCGTCGACTCGACAGCTCCAGCATTGTTTTTCTATTTTGGTAATTCGTTCGTTCATATCATTCCTTTTACTTCAGGCTCTTTGCTCAATGCAACAATTGTTGCTTCGTCATCAGATGCCAGTGCAGCCTGCATACCAGGATATCTGAGTTTAAAACGTTCTGTAAGCTCAGGAATGTTTTTGCCTTGGCACACAAACTCGTTGGTCACTTCGTCGTAACAAAAATATTCCTCGTCGATTCTTTCAACATTTAACGTCATTACATTACTGATTTCCTCTTGGGCTGTTTTGTTCTGTGTTAGTTCCTGGCGCACTGCTTTCATTATTTGAAACATTACATATTTTTCAAGCAATGCCATGATTACGCGAAAAACAAAATAGCAAAATGCAACATTAAGCAAAAACTCTATAAACTCGTTCATATAATAATTACTCGTCTTCGCCTGTGTCGTAAAATTTGTATTCGCCGCCTTTGCCATTGGTGCTGTAACCATCGTGGCCTTCGATGTCCACACCGTTGTATGTGACACCGTTAATCAAACTCCAACCTTCAACATCCATGTAACTGATTGCCAGTTTAGCAGGATCAAAAGGTGTAGTGAGGTCTAGTTCGCCTTCAAAGAAGCAACCCTTCTCAATACTTTGTCCAACAAAGCCCACAGTATTCGCCCTATCTTCTCGGTCCGAACACAGGAACTCATCTGTTTCGTCCACTTCAATGCCAGCATCTGTTAGCGTACTGTATCCCAAGTTGGACTGCCAATGCTGTTCACCAGTTTCGTCACTGACTGTGATATAATTAGAATCGCTTAGTTCACATCCGTTTTCGTGTGCAACGTCGTCACACTCGTGCCAGCTGCCTGGTTCGAACGGCTGCATTTCTTCTGGAACTTCTGATTCGTTATCCCAGTCGCTGGCAAATTCTTCAATGTCAATGTTGTTGTCTCGAAAGTACTCGTACTGCTTACGGGGCACACTGCCCAGCACAATCTCGCCACCGTAGCCTGACAGCATCACTGTGTAGGTGCGTGGTGTGAACTTGAGCGTTTGCATCAGTTGTTCTTTTTGCTTTTTGGTTGCCATGTTCAATACTCCTCTGTTTCAATATCAATTCTCAAATTACCGTAAAACTCCAACAAGTCTCGATTGCTCCATTGATCCCATGGCTTCAAATCATAATTGATCGGAACCAATTGCATCAACTTTAAAATCTCGTCAATCACCAAGTTTCTCATGTTAGTCTAGTGCAACATCGGGCATAAACTTTTTTCCAGTCCAATGATCGTGTGTCACACACAATCCTTTAAAGGTCATAGTAGCGGAAGTAGATTCCGAATCTATAATATACTTCCGCTGAGCACATTCTTGTTGGGTATCAATTGGTCCTTCAACATATTGATCAACCCACTTGCCATCTTGGCCAAACATTGCAATAATTAAAACCCAAGCATCCATCAGTAACTACATCCCCGTACATCAGTGTTCAAGTTGGGCTGGTACTGTTTGATCAGCTCGCGCTCTTGTGCATGAGCCTCTGCTTTGCCACGTACAACTGAAACAATGGACTTGACAAAAGACTCAACACCACGTTCACGCATGGTTTCGTACAGAGCCCAGCTCTTGTCTTCGGTACGTGAACGATACACATGTTTGTTGAAACGGGTCAACACACTTTTGTTCACAGTGCTTTCAGTCTTGGCAGTTACACCAATGTAAAAGTCATCGCCTGACTCCAACATATAGATGATGTGTGTGCGGTCGACCCGTTTTTTGCGTGGTTGTTTTTTTGTGTCCATACGTATATTATAGCAAAATGGGTATTTTACGTCAACCAAAAAGTGTTGTTTTTATACAACATCTAACTCCCACATTTTAACGCTGGGATCCAATTTCAGCAGTTGGATGCCTGCTTTGGTAAGCGTCTTGAGTTTGCGTCGAGCTTCGGTACGACTGATTTCGCCGTCGCAACTGAGATTTTCAGGACTCAATGCTGAGTCAATCTGTTCTGCAATTGCTTGCCGATCTGCACTGTTGTTCAAACACCACACAGACTGTTTGCACATTGAACGGAAATAGTTTTCGCGACTGACAAATTCGACTAGTTCTTTCATCTTTGGCTCCTGTTTTGTTAACCTATACACATATTATAGCAAAATGGGAATTATGGGTCAACCAAAATATGTGTTGTTTTTATGCAACATTTTTGCGGCGCAAATTGAAGAATTCTACGTTGGGGATCCATTTGTTGTTGACCAAAAATCCCCAATCTCTTTGCTGTGGACCAGGCATGAACAATGTCCACGGGGTGACGCCAGGTTCCAATTCCACACGGTGATAAGTGTTGGCCCGAGCAGTTCTAAATGACCCGGGTGCACGCCAGTGACGAGTTTCGCTGACCATTTTTCCGTTGCTGTCAAACTCAGGTACCCATTCCCAATATCCGCCACGCAGGATCAGTGTGGCATATGGCCAAGGATGATCATGCACCACGTCTGGATCTGATTTCAGAAACTTGTGTACAAAGATGTTGAACGGGCAACGCTTGCGATCTCGAAGAAACAGGTAGTACCGTTCCAAATACGGTTCCTGTTCGGTGCGATCTAGAATCAACCTGTAACGACCTAAACTTTGAAAGAGTTGTTTTATCATGCTTTCATTGTACGGCAAACAGAATTTTAAGTCAAGAAAAAAGGCTACCAGGGCGGCAACCTTTTTGCGTGTGTCCAGTTTGAAATGGACAGCGATGGATTTAGTCTACAAGACCCAATGACATGGCCAAGTAACCGGCTGCAACGATCTTGCGGCTGGGCTTGCCAATTGCATATTCCGTGACTTTGACACCGTTGCCAGCTTTACGGCTGTTTGCATAAACAGCAAAGCCTGAGTGGCGGATACGTGACACTTCAGCAGAAATGTTCTTGATGCCAAAACGCTTTTCGGCTTGGCTAGCAGTCACTGTTTCGCCTGAGTTCAGGGCAGAAAACAACTTGTAAGTTTTTGTTTTAGGATTAAAACGCATAAAATGTTACCTTTCTTTGATAATATAAACATTAGCTGTTGTTCACAGCATGTATATAGTATACTAAACTTCCTGTCAGCAGTCAAGGCTTTTTGAATAGCATTTAGCCATAAATAACAAAAACGGCAAACAAGGACTAAAAATGGCTCAATTAATAATAGACACTGGCACGGCAGCGAATGACGGCACAGGTGACCCTTTACGCACAGCGTTTACGGAAACCAATACCAATTTTACTGCAATTTACACCGCTGGACCAGTGGATTCAAATGTAAGGATTACCGACAATACCATCCTGACCTTGAACACCAATGGAAACTTGGTACTTGCGCCAAACGGAGTAGGCAAAGTTGTGGCCAATGTAGACATTGTGCCCAACAGCGCAAACATAAAAAACTTGGGCAGTACCGGTGCTCGTTGGAACACAGTTTATGCACAATACTTAAATGTTACCAATTTGACAACTTTTGCCGGTGATGTAACAGTGGGTGGCAATTTGACAGTCACAGGTGACTCAATTGAATTGGGCAACATCATCACCGACGCATTGACCATCCAACTTGGTAACACAGCCAACACTGCGGCTGCTGCCAATGGTGCTGGCGTTACTGTGGGTTCAAATGACGACACAGCAACAATTTTATACAATTCAAGCGGCAACGTTTGGGTCACCAACATTGGCATCAGCGCCACCGGCAACATCACTGCAACCAATTTTATCACAGTTGGTAGTAATGTAGACACCGGAAACGTCAATGCTTCGGGCAACATCACTGCTGCATATTTCATCGGTGATGGTAGTCAATTAACTGGCATAACATCTAGTTACAGCAATGCCAACGTAGCCGCTTATTTGCCAACTTATACTGGCAATCTCAATAGCGTAACTGCTATACCTGGGTCGGCTGTCACCGGCAGCGTATCAACTGCTGATACTGCCAATGCAGTTGCTTATGCCAATGTATCCGGAACCCCGGTTCTTGCCAGTGTTGCTACAAGTGGAAGTTACAATGACCTAACTGATAAACCTACTATTCCTACTGCAACCTCAGATCTTTCAAATGAT
>Ga0206128_1001886_pt1 | contig 19741 bp, 17 predicted proteins | sample Helgoland_Spring_7_FD_148601 | JGI IMG/M metagenome (GOLD analysis project Ga0206128, IMG submission 148601) | Pelagic subsurface seawater microbial communities from Kabeltonne, Helgoland, North Sea - Helgoland_Spring_Bloom_20160426_1 | ecosystem: Environmental > Aquatic > Marine > Epipelagic ... | reverse complement strand
AGAATTTCTTCGGTCATCATTACAAATATGAAATAAAGTTTTGCTCAGAAGTAGGGTATGTAGAATCTCTTTTGTTACAATTTTAAAAGCATAAAAAAAGCCTACTAAAAAGCAGGCTTTTGATCTGTTATAAATTAAAATTATATTTTCTTAAAAACAATATAATTTGAAGTATCCTCTGGATCTATAAAGTTTAAGGTATTAAAATCTTCAGATAAAATTATCGAAACATCAGCATCATCCCAGTCCCAGTCATCACCGTCTAATTTTATTTCATAAATACCATCATTATTTTGCCAACTTCCTATTTCATTATCTACAAAACAACTGTCTATGGCAGGTTGACGATCAGAAAACATTTCTAGTGTAAGATCACCTCTTTCGCTAAATTTAGCGGTTGATTTCTTGTTGCATTCAGTAGCAAAATCAACTCCATCTTCAAATATAGATTGAACTTGCCAAGTACCAATAATTGGATCTACTTGAGTTTTTGGGATAGTATCATTCTCTGTACAAGAAAGAATACCCGCAATTGCGAAAAATAATAAAATTGTCCTTTTCATAGTTTAGGGGGTTTAGTTTATTATACAACTATAGAGGTAAAATTTTATAAAAAAAAATAGTTTACTCAATTTTAGATAGAGCTAATAATATATACAGTAGAATAATGAATACCTTATAAGTTGCAGTACATTTCGTTTAGAATTTCTATGGTCATGATCAGCAATGTGAGACAAAGTTTTGCTCAGAAGTAGGGTATGTAGAATTCTTCTCGAGTAGGGTATTGTAATTTATATTTTAAATATCTTACAACTCTTCATTATTTAAAACGTTAGTTTCTTCTTTTTCCCAACTATTTTTTTCTCTTATTTTTTTGTAAAGCTTGATCGAGAGCATCATTAAAAGACCGAAGAGAATGATTCCAACAACCCCCCAAATCCAATTGATTGCGTTTTGTAGCGTTACTAAAAACACAATGGAAAAAAGAATAATAGTCGCTACTTCATTCCAAATACGGAGTTGTAAAGCAGTATATTTTATGATGTTATTTTGTAATTGTGTAAATATTTTATGACAAGAATAATGGTAAAAATAGAGCCCTAGAACAAATGTTAATTTGATGTGCATCCATGGCATTTTTAAGTAATAAGGGTTTTTGTATAACATCCAAAAAGCAAAGATACTCGCAAGAATTGCCGAGGGCCAGGTAATAATGTACCAGAGCCTTTTGCTCATCAATTTGTATTGTGTTTGTAAAATTTCTTTAGCAGGTTCTTCTTTTTTCTCTGCTTCTACATGGTATATGAATAGGCGAACGATATAGAATAACCCAGCAAACCAGGTAACTACAAAAATAATATGTAACGACTTTACGTATAAGAAATCCATTTTTTTAATTTAATTAGATGGTTTTAAAATCCATGAGTTTTTACGAATATAAACACATCCTGTCAATTCAATTAGTTGTTTACTTGTTTTTCCAGTCATGAATCCAAGAAACCATTACGGCTACCCAATCATCATTGTCATTCATGCAAGGAATGTGTTTGTAGTCAGTACCGCCAGCTTCCATGAAATCTTCTTTTCCTTCCATGGCAATTTCTTCCAATGTTTCCAGGCAATCTGAGACAAAAGCAGGAGTAATTACGGCTACTTTTTTCTTGCCTTCTGATGGGAATTTTTCCAATTCGAAATCTGTATAAGGTTTTAGCCAAGGGTCCTTCAATAAACGAGATTGAAAAGAGTTGCTATAGGTTCCTTCTTTTAAATCTAAGTATTCTGCAATCCCTTTTGTAGTCTCAAAACATTGATGTCTGTAACATGTGTAATGAGCTACAGAATTTCGTTCACAACAAGAACCATCTAATTTGCAATGATTTTTAGTAGGATCTGATTTTTTAATATGTCGTTCTGGAATTCCATGGTATGAAAATAAAATATGATCGTACTCAAACCCATTCAGATGATTTGCAATATTGTCGCTCATTGCTTTAATATAATCTGGTTTATTATAAAAAGGCGGTAAGGTATCTAATTGAACTTCTGGATATTTTTCAGCCAAAATTTCTTCAGCTTGAACAACAACTGTTTCATAAGATGACATTGCGTAATGGGGATAGAGTGGGGCTAGGAATATTTTTGTAACCCCTTTGTCTATTAAGTTTTTAATACCCTTTTCCATACTCATAGAGCCATATCGCATGGCTAATTCTACAGGAATGTCTGTTTTTTCAATTACTTTTTCTGTAAATCTTTTAGAGATTACAACCAACGGAGAACCTTCTTTCCACCAAATTTTTTTGTAGGCTGCACCAGATTTTTTTGGTCTTATTTTTAAAATGATTCCTTTGATGAGTATCCAGCGTTTCCAAAATGGAATGTCAATAACGCGTTCGTCCATTAAAAATTCACCTAAGTATTTTTTTACATCTTTAGTTTCTGTTGAATCTGGAGATCCTAAGTTGTTTAGTAAAATTCCTTTCATTTTTATATTAGTTTCAATATTGTTGGTCTCAATGTTGAGATTAGACTCTTTTATTTTCTGTTCCGATTTGATTGGTTACTTCATACAATGTTATGGCTAAACTATGGATGACATTCATGGACGAATTTCTTCCAAACATTGGTATTGCAATTGTTGCATCTATGAAGTTTGTATTCTTAATTCCGTTTCTTTCACTACCCAAAAGTAAAACGATTTTTTCATGATTTGTAAAATTAAAATCTTGAATATTGATGCTTTGATCAGTTATTTCTATGCCTATAATCAGGTTGTCTTCTTTTTTAAGTTGCTTCATGAGTTTTTCAAAATCGGAATACACACAATGCGATGTCTGCTGGATGGTATTTCTGGCAGTTTTTTTTACGATTTTATTTTCGATGTTTGGAGAGTTCTCATGAAAATAGATTTTCTCTACCCCAAAACTTTCAGAAATTCTGAAACACATTCCTATATTTTCCGGTGTTCTAATAGCATCACAAACAATAGTAATTGGAAATTCCCTTTGATTATTTTTGACATCGTCGTGTGTTAATTGTTTCAAAGCGCCGTTATTTATTTAAACTCATTACGTATTTCTTTGGAGTCGTGCCAAACTTTTTCTTAAACGCAGCAATAAAATGACTCGCGGTACTATAGCCAACTTGTAATCCAACTTCATTCACATTAAATTGATTGCTTTCTAATAATTTTCTTGCAGATTCCATCTTATAATCAAATAAAAAGCTATACACTGTGTCTCCATATATTTGTTTAAACCCTTCTTTTAATTTTTTTAGATTTAATCCAATCTCATTTGATAATTCTTGTAAACTTGGGGGTTCAGACATTCTAGAAATAATAATTTCTTTTGCTTTTCTAATTTTTAAAACATTTTGTTCATCTACTAGGAAAGGACAGTATTCACCGTTCGTGTTTTCTTCTTTCTGAAAATGAAGGCTTAGTAATTCGTATGCCTTTCCTTTTATGTATAAATCCCTAATTGCGCTGTTGCTATTAGAATTAATTATTTGTTTTAATACGAGTGAAACACTCGTTTTAATTTTTGTATCGTCATAATATTTTTTATTGCTGTTTTCATCACTTAAAAAAGGAATGTATCCAGATTCTTTAGAAAACAATGAATGAAATTTTTCAATTGAAATTAATAAAGAAATTAAGGTTGTTTTTGGTTGAATTTCTAGATTGATAGGCAATACCCTTTGAGGATTATACAATAAAATAGACCTGTTATCCAACACATCAAATGAATAGTTTCCGTTGTTAAATAAAAACTTTGAATTTCCTTTTAAACAAAAATGAATTTGAATATAACTACTATCGATTTCTCTTTCAAAATTTTCAACTGCATTGCTTTGATTCTGAAAATGAAGTATATAAAACCCTTTTTCTAATACAAATTCTTCAAAAGTACTTTCTCCGACATTTTTTATCATTTTATTTCATTTAATTTGGATTTCTTCTATTTAGAATCATTCTACATAAAAGACAGATAAAAGCCCAATTAGGCTGTAAAAATACTCATTTTGATTTATTTTTTTTGTTAAAAACTATATAAAAATCACGGAGCGTTATAAAAAGTACTTTCAGCGACATTTTTATCTAAAGGAAGGTTTTACTTTTGACAAACTTTAAGAAATTTAATGCAAGAAGAAAGACAAGAGCACTTTTACAATATTGGAGTTAGTTATAAAAAAGCAGACGCAAATACTCGCGGAAAATTTTCTTTATCGAAAGAAAATCAATCCTCTTTGTTGAAACTTTCCAAAGAGAAGGGGTATAAAGGGGTTTTTGTTATCTCTACCTGTAACCGAACAGAAATAAGTGGCTTTGCTGAACGACCTTGTCAGTTGATTGAATTATTGTGTGAATTTTCAGAAGGAACCATTCAAGAATTTGCAAAAGTTTCTACGATACATAAAAATCAAGAAGCCATTCATCAGTTATTTAGAATTGGAACTGGGTTAGAAAGTCAGATATTAGGAGATTATGAAATTGTAGGTCAATTACGTCAGGCATTCAAACTTGCGAAGTCTCTAAAAGTTACCAATGCGTACTCTGAGCGTTTGATCAATTCGGTACTTCGCGCAAGCAAGATGGTTAAAAATGAAACAAAATTGAGTTCAGGTACAACTTCTGTTTCATATGCTGCTGTTCAATACATCATAAAAAATTTACCAGACTACAACTCAAAAAATATTTTGGTTTTCGGTTTAGGGAAAATGGGCAAACATACTTGCAAGAATTTAGCGGAATACACACAAAATAAATCTGTTTGCTTGATCAATAGAACAGAAGAAAAAGCTACTGAATTTATTAAAGAACACGCTTCTATTAGGAAATCTGTTTTTACTAATTTATCAGTAGAAATTGAAAAAGCCGATGTTTTAATCGTTTCTACAGGATCTGATAGACCGACCATTACCAAAGAACATATTGGAGTTGATAAAAAACTTTTGATTTTAGACCTGTCTATGCCAGAAAACGTTTCAAAAGAAGTAACCGATTATCAAGGTATTTCTCTTGTAAATATTGATGAACTTTCTAAAATTACAGATGAAACGCTAGCAGCTCGACAACAAGAGGTGCCTTTAGCAGAAGCAATTATAGAAACACACAAAGCAGCGTTTAATGAATGGTTGAATCACAGGAGATTTACTCCAGCGATTGCTGCTTTAAAAAAATCATTGGAAATTATTAAAAACGATGAAATTGATTTTCAAAAGAAAAAAATAGCTGGTTTTAATGAAGATCAAGCAGAAATTTTAACGACACGTTTTATCCAAAAGATAACGACACAATTTGTGAAACATTTAAAAGATGAAGAAACTTCTGTTTCACAAAGTCTTCAGGTAATTAACAAGGTTTTTCAATCTTAATAAAAACTCAATGCAGAAAATAATAAGGATAGGAACACGCGATAGTCAACTAGCGCTTTGGCAAGCCAACAAAGTAAAAAAAGAGTTAAAAGAGTTAGGATATGAGTCTGAATTAATTCCCATTAAGTCTTTGGGAGACCTTGTATTAGATAAACCTCTTTATGAGTTGGGTGTTACAGGTGTTTTTACAAAGAGTTTAGACATTGCCATGCTGAATAAAGAAATTGATATTGCGGTACATTCTTTAAAAGATGTTCCTACAGTTTTACCAGAGGGAATTATACAAGCGGCTGTTTTAAAGCGTGCAAATTATACAGACTTGTTGGTTTTAAAAGATACAGAAGAGTTTTTTGGACAACCCAATGGAGTCATTGCAACAGGAAGCTTGAGAAGAAAAGCCCAATGGTTACACCGATATCCAACTCACAAGGTGGAAGACATAAGAGGTAATGTAAATACCCGTTTAGAAAAGTTAGCCGATAGTGAGACTTGGAATGGAGCAATTTTTGCTGCTGCCGGTCTGGAGAGGCTAGGAAAAAGAGATAAAGGAGCCATTCCTTTAACGTGGATGATTCCTGCGCCAGGACAAGGTGCGATAATGATTACAGCTTTAGAAGAAGATGATTTTGTAATCGATGCTTGTGAGCAATTAAATCATCATGAAACAAAAGTTTGTGTAGGTATTGAAAGAGAGTTTTTACATCTTCTAGAGGGGGGTTGTACGGCGCCAATAGGAGCGTTGGCTTACGTAGATGAAAAAACTGAAGAAATCAATTTTAAGGGTGTCTTATTAAAAAGAGATGGATCTAAAAAAATTACTGTAAATAAAACTGCAAAAATTGGAAGCCATCGTTATTTAGCAAAAGACTGTGTAGATTATGTGATTAATAGAGGAGCTAAAGAGTTGATCTCAGAAGATAAAGAAACTGCTGTAAAGTTAGCAACAGTATACTCGACAAAGAAACTTTCTGAACTACAAAAAGAGAAAGTGTCTCCGGTAATTGGTATTGAAGACAGTGATTTTATTAAAATTCGTTTTAATAGAATTCCACCTAAGTTGATAAAAAATCAACTAGAGAATGTCATCATCACAAGTCAAAACGGAGTGGAAGCATTGTTAAATTCTTTTACAAAAGAGCAGTTAAATTTTAAAAATATTTTTTGCGTAGGCAGAAGAACTAAAAAATTAATTGAAAAAAGAATAGGTTCCGTTGTTCATGCTGCAAAAAATGCGGCTAAACTAGCAGAATATTTAGCAACTGAGTTAAAAAATAAAGAAGCAACTTACTTTTGTAGTGATCTTAGATTGGATGTTTTACCTTCTTATTTGAAAGAAAAAGGAATTCTTTTAAATGAAGTTGAAGTCTATAAAACAATGTTGAGTCCCGTAAAAATCCATGAGGATATTTCAGGAGTGTTATTTTTTAGTCCTTCTGGGATTGAGAGTTATTTAGAAGTTAACGATACAAATAAAATAGCTTTTTGTATTGGTGAAACTACAGCAGTGCAAGCAAGGAAGTACTTTGAAACTGTTCATGTTGCAAATTTACCGAGTGTAGAGAATTTGCTTGAATCACTAAATACGTATTTTTCAAAATAATTAGATAATGTTTAGAACTCGAAGATTAAGAAAGTCAGAAGGAATTCGAAGATTGGTTCGAGAAACGAAATTGTCTGTAGATGATTTAATTTACCCACTTTTTATTGAAGAAGGTACCAATATCGAAACAGAAATAGTATCGATGCCAGGAATTAAGCGTTTTTCTTTAGATCGAATCTCTAAAGAATTAGAAGAGGTTGTCTCTTTAAAAATTCCTGCAGTCTTATTATTTGGAATTCCATCAAAAAAAGATGATGAAGGGACAGAAACATGGAATGATACTGGAATAATACAACAAGCAATTCGTTTTATAAAGAAAAATTACCCGAGCTTATATGTTATTTCAGATGTTTGTTTTTGTGAATATACTTCGCATGGTCATTGTGGTATTATTCATGGGAATGATGTAGATAATGATGCAACTTTAGTAAACATAGCAAAACAAGTTGTTTCGCATGCAAAAGCAGGTGTAGACATGGTCGCTCCCTCAGGAATGATGGATGGTACTATAGACATGGTACGTCAATCTTTAGATCAAACAGGTTTTTTGAATTTGCCAATTATGGCCTATTCTGTAAAATATGCATCTGCCTATTATGGTCCTTTTAGAGATGCTGCCGATTCTGCACCAAGTTTTGGTCATCGAAACACCTATCAAATGGATCCGTCAAATAGAGATGAAGCAATGCGTGAAGCAACCTTTGATGATCAAGAAGGAGCAGATATTTTAATGGTAAAGCCAGCCCTTTCTTATTTGGATATCATCAGAGATTTAAAAAATAATTTTGATAGACCCATTGCCTGTTACAACGTAAGTGGAGAGTATTCTATGGTAAAAGCAGCTGCAGAAAAAGGGTGGATTGATGGTGAAAAAGTTATGATGGAAAGTTTACTCTCTATGAAAAGAGCTGGAGCAGATATCATCATCACTTATTTTGCAAAAGAGGCAGCAAGGCTTTTAAATCCTTCATGAATGTCTTATCCTTGCTAATTTGTATTTAAAAAGAATATAAAATTAGAGAGTTGATACCCTTATGAACATTGAATGATCAAACAAGATAAACCGAACAAATGAATTTTAAAAACTCAAAAGAACTATACAAAAAGGGATTGGTAAACTTGGTAGGAGCTGTGAATTCTCCTGTGAGAGCTTTTTCTTCAGTTGGAGGAAATCCTTTGTTTATTAAAAAAGCAAAAGGAAGTAAAATTATTGATGTAGATGGAAATGTGTTCATAGATCTAGTCGTTTCTTATGGGCCAATGATTTTAGGGCACCGTCATAAATCTGTTGAAAAAGCAGCTAAAAAAGCATTAAAAAATGGGTATTCATTTGGTGCATCTACAGAAAATGAAATTAAACTCGCAAAAATAGTTTGTGATGCTTTTCCGGAAATGGACAAAGTTCGTTTTGTAAATTCGGGAACAGAAGCGGTTATTAGTGGAGTTCGTTTGGCAAGAGCATTTACAGGAAAAGATAAGATTATTAAATTTTCAGGTTGTTATCATGGACATCAAGATGCTTTATTAGTCGCTGCAGGATCTGGTTTAGCAACTTTAAGTCTTCCAGGTTCTAAAGGAGTTCCAGAGGGAGCTGTACAAAATACTTTAATCGCAGAATACAACAACTTAGAAAGTGTAAAAGCACACTTTGAAGCCCATGACGATATTGCAGGGGTTATTATTGAGCCTGTTGGAGGGAATATGGGGGTTGTAATTCCTCAAAACAATTTTCTAAAAGAATTAAAAGACTATCTAAAAACAAAAGGTGCACTCTTAATTGCCGATGAGGTAATGACTGGGTTTCGTTCTAAATTTGGAGGTGCTCAAGAAGTTTTGGGGGTGACTGCAGATATTACATGCCTTGGTAAAGTAATTGGAGGGGGATTTCCTGTTGGAGCCTATGGCGCTAGGAACGAAATTATGGAGCAGGTGGCACCTCTAGGAGCCATGTATCAAGCAGGTACGTTATCGGGTAATCCTATTGCTATGGCAGGTGGAATTGCTACATTGTCAGAGTTAAAAAAACAAAATCCGTATGACAAATTTGAAAAAATAGGAAATACCATCGAGGTTATTTTACTTACCGCAGCAAAAAAATACAATGTAGCTTTAGTGGTTAATCGATTTGGTTCCATGATGAATCCTTTTTTTACTAAAAGTAAGGTTACTAATTTTGAAGAAGCACAAACATCTGATACAGAAAAATTTGCTGTTTTCTTTTGGGAGATGATTAAGAATGGGGTGTTTTTACCACCAAGTCAATTTGAAGCTTGGTTTTTAAATTCTGCAATTTCAGACAAAGATATCAACGTAATAGCTAAAGCAACTGATAAAGCAATGTTAGCAGTTTCAAAAATATAATTATGATAAAAAACGATTTATTTTTAAGAGCATTAAAAGGAGAAATTGTAGATAGACCCCCAGTCTGGATGATGCGTCAAGCAGGAAGGTATTTGCCGGAATTTATGGAAATTAAACATAAATACGATTTTTTTACACGTTGTAGAACTCCCGAATTGGCGTCTGAAATTACGGTTCAGCCAATCAAAAGATATGGAATGGATGCTGCTATCCTGTTTTCAGATATCCTAGTCATTCCACAAGCAATGAATATTGAGGTGGAGATGAAGCCAGATTTTGGACCTTATTTACCAAATACTATTCGTTCACAAAAAGACCTAGATTCTGTAATCATTCCAGACATTGAAGAGACTCTTGGATATGTAATGGACGCTATAAAAGCGACCAAAGAAAAATTAAATGATGAAATTCCACTGATAGGTTTTGCTGGTTCACCATGGACAATATTATGTTATTGTGTTCAGGGTCAAGGGTCTAAGAACTTCGATAAAGCCAAAGAGCTATGTTTTACAAACCCTGTAGTCGCACATTCATTATTACAAAAAATAACAGATACTACAATTGCGTATTTAAAAGCTAAAGTAGCAGCTGGTGTAAATGCTGTTCAACTTTTTGATTCTTGGGGAGGAATGTTGTCTCCAGTAGATTACCAAGAGTTTTCATGGCAATACATGCAGCAAATTATAGACGCTTTAAAAGATATTACACCAGTAATAGCATTTGGAAAAGGCTGTTGGTTTGCTCTAAATGAAATGAGTAAATCTGGCGCTGCTGCTCTGGGTGTCGATTGGACATGCTCTGCAAGAAATGCTCGTTATTTATCTGGAGGTAATATTACTTTGCAAGGAAATTTTGATCCGTCAAGATTGTTGTCTCCACCAAATGAAATTAAGAAAATGGTTCATCAAATGATTGATGAATTTGGAAAAGATAGATATATCGTAAATTTAGGTCATGGAATTTTACCAAACATACCCTTAGACAATGCAAAAGCATTTGTAGATGCAGTAAAAGAATATAAAGTTTCTTAAGTGATCTTTCAAGTGATCTTTCAGGTGATCTTTCAAGGAGTGTTTTAAATTGATTATTCCACTTGTCTTTTAAAGAAAAGAACTAAGTAAAAGGTGGTTGTAAATTATCATAGATGATTAAACAAATATTTTCTGGAATAAGTGCCTACAAAGAGGCCTTTGTTTTGTTGTCAAAATTAAAACTTTGGAACTACTTTGTAATTCCAACAGTACTAAGTTTGTTGACATTTTTATTTATTGTTTACATAGCTTTAGGATATTCAGCAACCATTGGACAATTATTAGCCGAAATTTGGATTTGGAACTGGGGAAAAGAAATTGTTATGACGCTAAGTTCTTTTGGAGGTGGACTTGTTATTTTGGTAATTGGTTTGATGTTATACAAGTATATCGTTTTGGCCATATCAGCACCTTTTATGGGGGTGGTTTCTGAGAAAATAGAACTTCATCTTAATGGGGGTTTTTATGCTGATTACAAAAAGACAACTTTTATAGCACAATTACGGAGAGGGGTTCAAGTTAATGTTAGAAATTTAGGAATGGAATTATTTATTACATTTCCTCTTTTATTATTAAAATTTATTCCAGTGGTAAACTTGTTTTCTACTGTTTTATTATTTCTAATACAAGCTTATTATGTTGGTTTTGGAAATATGGATTATACCCTAGAAAGGTATTTTAGTTTTAAAGAGAGCCTTGGTTTTGTTAAAAAGAATAAAGGGTATTCTATTGGAAATGGAATTGTTTTTATTGGGTGTTTGTTCCTCCCTGTTTTGGGAGTTATTATTGTTTTACCTTTGTCTGTAACTGCAGCGTCCATTCAAACAATCGCGTTATTAAATAAAGAAAATGAAAGATCAATTTTATAAATACATAGAAGATTTACAAGAAACGATCACTTCTAAGTTAGAAGAGGTTGATGGGGTTGGTAGATTTAAAGAAGACCTTTGGGAAAGAGAAGAAGGAGGAGGAGGTCGAACTCGTGTTATTGAAAACGGAGCTGTTTTTGAAAAAGGAGGTGTAAATATTTCTGCTGTTCACGGAGAATTACCAGCCGCTTTAAGAAATCAGTTTCAAGTAGAAGAGGGTAATTTTTTTGCATGTGGATTGAGTTTGGTATTGCATCCAAAGAATCCTTTTTTACCGACAGTTCATGCAAATTGGCGCTATTTTGAAATGTATGACGAGTCAGGAAATATCGTTACACAATGGTTTGGTGGGGGGCAAGATTTAACTCCGTATTATTTATTTGAAGAAGATGCGATTCATTTTCATTCAGTGTGTAAAACGTCTTGTGATTTGCATGATTTGAGTTTTTATCCAAAATTCAAAGATAACTGTGATACTTATTTTTGGAATTCACATAGAAATGAAGCCCGCGGAATTGGGGGGTTGTTTTTTGACTATTTAAAGGAGACCGATGAGTTTTCTATACAAGATAGATTTAATTTTGTGACTGAAGTCGGAAATCATTTTTTAGAAAGTTATGTACCTATCGTAGCACTAAGAAAAGAAGTTCCATTTACGATAGCTCATAAGAACTGGCAAGAAATTAGACGTGGACGTTATGTCGAATTTAATTTAGTTCATGACAGAGGAACCTTGTTTGGTTTAAAAACAAACGGACGAATAGAAAGTATTTTAATGTCCTTGCCTCCAAATGTTCAGTGGGTCTATAACCACCAGCCAGAAAAAAACTCTAAAGAAGCAAAACTAATACAAGTTTTATCAAAACCGATAGACTGGATTTGATTATTTATTATATTCTCAAATAAAATACTAATAATTAGTTTTATTAATAAAGTAAAACAATATAATTACATGTTTGTTGTGAATAAATCAATATTTGTCTTTTTGTTTGAATATATTAGAAGATAAAATTGTAACGAATATCAACGATTTTTAGTATTTTTGCAATCGTTAAACCAAATACAAATGGCTAGATTTGAGTTAAAGTTACCAAAAATGGGTGAAAGTGTTGCTGAAGCAACCATCACAGCTTGGTTAAAAGATGTTGGAGATCTAATTGAATTAGATGAAGCTGTTGTAGAAATAGCGACAGATAAAGTCGATTCTGAAGTGCCAAGTGAAGTAGCAGGAACTTTGATAGAAATATTTTTTGAAAAAGATGATGTGGTTACGGTTGGAGAAACAATAGCCATAATAGAAATTGAAGGCGAAACTTCAGTTATTGAAACAGCTGTTGATACTCCTATATCTATAGAAGAGTCAGTTAGTAACGAGGTAGAAAAAACGATTGAAAATGCCGAAGAGATTATTTCAGTTCCAGTTTCAAAAACTTCCGATTCAGGAAAGTTTTATTCACCGTTAGTTAGAAGCATTGCACAAACAGAAGGTATATCTTCCCAAGAATTAGAGACTATTTCTGGTTCTGGTAAAGATGGAAGAGTAACCAAACAAGACATTCTTACCTATATAAATAACAGGAGTGAATTTTCTGAGTTGCCACCCTCTACAATTTCTTTAGACAAGCAAGTTTTAGAGAACTCTATACAGAACGTTACACCCATTTCTGTAAATGGAGGTGATGAAATTATCGAAATGAGTAGAATGGGTAAATTGATTGCAAAACACATGGTTGATTCTGTTCAAACATCTGCTCATGTTCAATCTTTTATTGAAATCGATGTGACCAATATTGTAAAATGGAGAGATAAAGTAAAAGATGCTTTTTTGAAACGAGAGGGACAAAAGCTAACCTTTACACCGATATTTATGCAAGCAATTGCAACAACAATAAAAAAATATCCTTTAATCAACATTGCTCTTAATGGTACTACAATCACTAAAAAGAAACATATTAACTTAGGGATGGCTGCTGCATTACCAGATGGTAATTTAATCGTTCCTGTCATTAAAAATGCAGATCAGTTAAATCTAGTAGGCATGACAACAGCAGTAAATGATTTGGCTAATAGAGCGAGAACCAATGCTTTAAAACCAGATGAAATTCAGGACGGAACGTATACTGTAACTAATGTTGGTGGTTTTGGGTCTGTGATGGGGACTCCTATTATCAACCAACCACAAGTTGCTATTTTAGCCCTTGGAGCCATAAGAAAAGTTCCTGCAGTTATTGAGACCTCTGAAGGAGATTTTATAGGAATAAGACAAAAGATGTTTGTTTCACATTCGTACGATCACAGAGTCGTTAATGGTGCGTTAGGAGGGATGTTCATCAAAACATTAAAAGAAATTTTAGAATCTTGGAATGTAGACCAAGATTATTAGTAAATCAATACATTGTTTCAATTTTTTTTAAATTTTAATCATTACTTTTAAACAACTTAATATATAATCAATAAAAAAAAATAAAATGAAAAAATTACTACTCCTTTTTTTAGTCATTTCAGTAAATATGAGTGTAGCACAAGAAGGTGTGTTACTCCGATTAAATTATGAAAATCAAGCAACCTATACTGTTGAGATGACCATGTCTCAAGAAATGGGGGCGATGATGTCTATGGAGATGTCTACGAATATGGAGATGCAAGTATCTGCTGCAGAGTCCGAAAATTATGAGATCAAAACGAAGTTTACCAAAATGTCCATGGAAATGTTACAAGGTGGAAATTTAATGAGTTTTGATTCGTCCAAAAGTGACGAAGAATTAGATGCAACTGGTAAAATGATGAAATCTCAAATGGGACCGATGTTAGAGGCAATGATATACTCGAAAGTAAATACCTTAGGTGAGACTTTAGAAACAACAATTGAGCCAAATATTCCAGGAATGGATGATATTGCAAAACAGTCTAGTAGCGTTGTTTATCCTAAAGAAGCCGTGAAGGTGGGAAGTACTTGGACAATGTCTAAAGAAGAAAAAGGAATGAAAATGGATTTTTTATATACTGTTAAATCAATTTCAAAAGAGAATGTCTTAGTAGATTTATCTGGTGAAGTTTCCGGAATGGGTTCTGGAAAAATTACAGGAAATGTTACTATTAATATAGCGTCTGGAATTCCAACCAAGTCTTTAATAGAAATGAATTTATCTGTTGCTGAGCAGCAATTAAAAATGAAAGCTGTCACGGAGATCGCTAAAAAGTAATATGATCCTATTCTAAATAAAAAAAACCTCTTTGTTTACAAAGAGGTTTTTTTATTGAGATCAATACTAGATCACTATTTGATCATTTCGTATGAACGTTTGATAAAGTTTGTTAATTCTTCACCATGTAACAAGTTTTGAGATAATTTCGCCAAATCAAAAGCTTGAGAAATCAAGTGTTTTTGGGCTTTTTCATCTTTGTTGTTAAGGATATCTGAAACCAATGGACTATTCGTATTCACCACTAAATTGTACATGTCTGGAAAATTACCCATTCCCATCATTCCACCACCGCCAGAAGCTTGCATTTCTTTCATTCTTCGCATAAACTCTGGAACTGTAATCATAAAAGGAGATGTTGCAGAATCCATAGCTTCTAACTGAACGGTATAAGTTTCTTTGGGAACCGCAGCTTCGATAATTGGTTTTAAAGTGGCAGTTTCTTCTTCTGATAATTTAGAAATTATAGTGTCATCTTTCTTAATTAAATTATCGACGTGATCTGCATCAACTCTAGAGAATTTTAATTTTTCACCACCACCTTCAATTTTCTGCATTAGATGTGAAATAATTGGAGAGTCTAGTAACAATACTTCATATCCCTTCGCAGTTGCATTTTGAATATAACTGTGTTGTGCATCTTTATTTGCAGCATATAAAAGAACGTGATTTCCGTCTTTATCTGTTTGTGCATCTTTTGTTTTCTCTACCAATTCATCGAATGTGAAATAAGAGCCGTCAACAGTTGGATACAAAGCAAACTTTTTCGCTTTATCAAAGAACTTGTCTTCCGACAACATTCCATATTCAATAATTACCTTGATATCGTTCCATTTTTTCTCAAAATCAGCTCTATCTTTCTTAAATAAAGAAGCTAACTTGTCAGCTACTTTTTTAGTTATATAACCAGAGATTTTTTTAACAGCTCCGTCAGCTTGTAAACCAGAACGAGATACATTTAAAGGAATGTCTGGAGAATCAATAACACCTTTTAACATTTGTAAAAAGTCTGGTACAATTCCTTCAACATTGTCCGTTACAAACACTTGGTTTTGATACAATTGAATTTTATCCTTTTGCATGTCCATTGAGGGACTTAATTTTGGAAAGAATAAAATTCCAGTCAGGTTAAAAGGGTAGTCTACATTTAAATGAATGTGAAACAATGATTCTTCAAATTGCATTGGATACAATTCTCTATAGAAATTAGTATAATCTTCATCATTTAAATCGGCTGGTGTTTTATTCCATGCCGGATCAGTGTTGTTGATAATTTTATCTACAGTAATTTGTTTGTGAGGCTCCGTAGTTTCTTTGCCATCTTTATCTTTTGTTGTTTTTGGTGTAAAGGTCGGATCGTTAATTTCTTTGGTTCCAAATTTAATTGGAACTTGGTTAAAACGATTGTATTTATTTAACAACCCTTCAATTTTACTTTCTTCTAAAAAATCTAGAGAATCTTCTGCAACATGCAAAATGATTTCTGTTCCTCTATCAGTTTTATCGTTTTCTACCAACGTATATTCTGGAGAACCATCACAAGTCCAATGAGCAGCAGGTTCCTCTTTAAAAGATTTGGTAATGATTTCAACCTTATCTGCTACCATGAATGCCGAATAGAATCCCAGTCCAAAATGACCAATAATTCCAGCTTCATTGTCTTTGTATTTGTCTAAAAATTCTTCGGCTCCAGAAAATGCAATTTGATTGATGTACTTTTCAACCTCCTCAGCAGTCATTCCTAACCCTTGATCTTTGATTGTGATTTTTTTACCTTCTTTGTCTATGCTTATTTCAATTTTAGCATCACCCAACTCAGTTTTAGCCTCTCCAATAGAGATCAGGTGTTTTAATTTAGAAGTTGCATCTGTTCCATTAGAAATAAGTTCGCGTAAAAATATTTCGTGATCAGAATACAAGAATTTTTTGATCAGGGGAAAAATATTTTCAACTGATACATTAATGTTTCCTTTTGCCATTTTATGTGTTTTTTGTTTTTTTATTAATACTAGATAATCAATAGTCAAAAAAAATACCAAAAGGATTTTTATGACAAGATGACAGCATAATATGACGATTGTTTTTATCCTATTCAGGGATTAGTTCATAGGTGTTTTGTAAACACGTTAATTTATTCCTACTTTAGCTCTATACTAAATGTGACTCAATTAAAACAATCATATGTACAATTCTAAAATAACCGGTCTTGGATATTATGTTCCAGAAAATATTGTAACCAACAATGATTTAAAGGAATTTATGGAGACTTCAGATGAATGGATTCAGGAACGAACAGGTATTAAAGAAAGACGTTGGATAGATCCTGCAACAGAAGATACAACAGCAGTTATGGGCGCAAAAGCTTCTAGAATTGCTATAGAAAGAGCTGGATTAACGAAAGATGATATTGATTTCATTGTGTTTGCTACCTTGAGTCCAGATATGTATTTTCCAGGAGGAGGAGTTCAAGTTCAAGACATGTTAGACATGCCTACAATTGGAGCCTTAGATGTGCGTAACCAATGTTCCGGATTTATTTACGCAATGTCTGTTGCAGACCAGTTTATTAAAACAGGGATGTATAAAAATATTTTAGTTATTGGATCAGAACACCATTCTGGTGGATTGGAAAAATCTACAAGAGGGAGAGGGGTAACTGTTATTTTTGGAGATGGTGCAGGAGCTGCAGTATTGTCTAGATGTGAAGAAGGAGGAAAAGGGATTTTATCTTCTCATCTACATTCAGAAGGAAAACATGCAAAACAACTAGTTTTAGAAGGGCCTGCTACCCAAAGATGGGTGCCAGAAATTTTAGAAAAAAATGATCCAGAGGATATTTCTTATTATCCTTATATGAACGGTCCTTTTGTCTTTAAACATGCCATTACACGCTTTTCTCAAGCTATTGAGGAAGGCCTACAGGCCAACAATTTAGAAAAAGACGATATAGACATGTTAATTCCCCACCAAGCAAATTTGCGAATTGCACAATTTATTCAGAAAAAATTCAGATTGTCCGACGACCAAGTTTATAATAATATTATGAAATATGGAAACACAACAGCAGCTTCTGTCATCATCGCTTTAACTGAAGCATGGGAAAAAGGCTATATTAAAGACAACGATTTGGTTGTTTTGGCTGCTTTTGGAAGTGGATTTACATGGGGTTCTGTGATCATTCGTTGGTAAGTTTATTTTCGTGTTGTTCAAACTAAAATAAAACGATGACAGCAAACTCTGAATATTATTATGCTTTAATTTTTTTAACAAAATCTAAAAATACTTTTTTGTGAAGCGCTAGGTTCATGTTCGGGGAAAGTGATGCCCGTATAATATAGTCTTTGTCACCCTCTTTGGTTGTTCCTTGCGTTGAAGTAGCAGGAATAGTCCAATAACACCCTTGAAGTTGACCATAGCTTACACAGAATTTACTTTCACTCGGTATTTCGGTAATCATCAAGTTGATCAATTCAAGATTTAAGGCTCTTTTGTGGGCTTCTTTTTCTTCATCGCTGTCTCCTTTAGAAGGAAGATCTAATGAAAACACAGAAGGGGTGAATCCCTGTAAAGCTAGAGCTTCTGAAACAAAATTGATTTTTGCTTCTGGAAGGGCAGTTCGAATAAAGTTTACAAAGTCACGGGTGTTTTTATACGCTTCATGAATTCGTTGGTTCATTGAAGGCAAATGTTTGGCTAATAATTCATACTGAAGGGGAGTCGCTTCGTTGTCACAAGCATTTAGATGTAAGGCAATTTTTTTCATCAAAGCCTCCGTTTTAAGATTTCCTACACAATAACCAGCAGTACATTGACCAGCACTTGGGAACTTAGATCCACTAGCATATGAAATTGCTCTCACTGTTGAAAGGATTTTATGGGTTCCCAAAAAATGCACGTTCGGACAAAATGTTTGGTCCAAAATAAAAACAGGATCGACTGCTAATTTACCAGTTGCTGTGGTTCTTTTTTTGCTTAAAACAATTTTTAATTCATGGAGATCTGGAACTTCAACCCGAGGATTTGTTGGGATTTCTGCGATGATATAGGGAATGGCATCTTCGGCAGCGATTTTGTCTAAAACTACATTCAAACTCTGAACCATGTCAAACTCTCCGTCTACTGGTAAATCGACCACTTTAACTTGATCAATACAGGCAGCAACTCGTCTTGCTTGATCATTTGTTCCGCCGTAACAATTCGGAGGAACAATAAATGCAATCGTTTTTCCTACATGACTCTCTTTGGCAGCATCAACCAACCCCATCATAATGGCATATTGAACCGAGAGCCCACTGGAGCCTACTATGGGCTCTAAGGTTGTTCCAGTTATGTTTCTAATCGATGTTAAGACACTTTTTTTAGTTGTTTCTAGAGTGTGCTGTATTGTTTCTATTGTTGCGTCTTCTGAGAGGTTTTTAAGAGCAGTATGAGAATTTGCTGGAGTCATAGCGATGGTTTCTCTTCTTCTGACGTGCTGAATTTCTGAAATATAACCTTCGTTCTTCTCTCTATTAACTAGTAATATACTTCCAAGCCCTTCATGAACATTCAGATAGAAATCAATGTTAGGACTGAGTGCTGACTTAGGAATGGTATCCTGTTGAGAAATCAAGAGTGTACTGCCCTCAAATTCTGGAATTTCAGCTCCTTTTTGAATAGCTTGTAATTCAAATTCATAGTCATAGACATTTTGTAGTAACTCTGATTTAAAAATAGCTGGGAGGTGACCGTTATAAATAATTTGTGTCTTTTTATGGTCTAATAAATTTTTTCTTAAAATAGCCAATACAGGAATAATTTGTGAAGAAAAACTAATGACACATGCTGGTTTTAAATCGTGTAATTTAGCAATACTCCACTCGAGTATCGAGGATAAGGGGTGTCCTAATCGAATGTAATCGTATGCTGTCGGTAATTTTTGAAGCGCTGACAGATCAGAATTGCCCTCATTGAAGAGGTTTTCAAATTGTTCTAAGAATTCAAATTTGGCGTATTTTTCATTATAGATATCCAGTCGGTGCGTGGTTAAGTTCAACCAATCTTTCGGTACATTACCCAACACTTCTTTTAAATAGTTTTGCATTTTATACTCTTCCATGATATCCCTCTTTAAATAGGGATGCAATATACATTAATTAGATATTTTTAACGAGTAGTCGTTCGTTTTTGTCATCCGTTTTTGTCATCCGTTTTTTGTCATCATTTGGGCGATGTTATAGGTCAGATATACTCCTGGTATATTTTAGTTTTTAGGTTGTTGTCAAGCTCTTTCTATGGCCTATTTCTTGAGCATTTTTT
>Ga0206128_1001877_pt1 | contig 19808 bp, 15 predicted proteins | sample Helgoland_Spring_7_FD_148601 | JGI IMG/M metagenome (GOLD analysis project Ga0206128, IMG submission 148601) | Pelagic subsurface seawater microbial communities from Kabeltonne, Helgoland, North Sea - Helgoland_Spring_Bloom_20160426_1 | ecosystem: Environmental > Aquatic > Marine > Epipelagic ... | reverse complement strand
AGCGGCCAAATTCTATTTTCTGGGCCTTTGCTTCATGCCAGGCCTCATCGAGTTGCTCCTCACTACACAAACCTTCATCTACCAGATAGCGGCAAAGCACAGGGCGAGGGCGCTTGCCAAACGGCAGCTCAATGTCGGATTTCAGAAATTGAACGACGTCTGCCGGTAGGGTCATTTTTAATTGGAGCAGCGTGCGCCATAGCGGCTGCCCAGTGCGCTCCATGACCGCTTTAGCTTTAGTGAGCTGTTCCGGCGTAATGAGACCGCGCTCCATCATGCTTTGACCTAGTGATTCAGTCACATCTTCCTCTGAACTACGCAGCTGGTCATATTGCTCACGAGTAATCCAGTTACGTTGCAGCGCTAGGTCTGCTAAATCCCCCGTGGTTTTTTCCCTCAATGGGCGATTCACGTCATAGGTCATGACGTCACGGATGGTTTGCCAAGATAACTTTTCGGTTAGAAGCTCAACGAAGTCTTTGTTGCGAACTTCTGTTGACGCGTTTTCTTCGGTTGGTTCAGCCTTTTTTTTAGTCATGGTAATCCTTGTGTAATCTTTTTCTTATAACACGCGATCTGTCTCTTGTTACTTCCCTGCGAATACTTCCCTGCGAAGAGTTGCTTTTCGAGCGAGGCCGCTGAGAGCATTGTGTTGAGAATCGGAGATAGAGTAGTCTAAAAATCTAGTCCATTGACTTACCGTGCCAAGGAAATTTTTAGCAGTGAGCGTTTTGGGGGTTCTAGTCTAGGGGCTTATATGGGATCTGCGACTTGTGACTTCTGACTTGCGACCTGTGTCAGGGGTATCGGAGAATGGCGCCGGTCAGGGCGCCCCCATTCCTAGAACGGCCAGAGCACGGGGATCAGGAAGGTGGCTACCAGCCAGAGGATGACGGCAAGGGGGAAGCCGGCACGGAAGAAGTCGCCGAACTTGTAGCCTCCAGCACTGTAAACGAAAGTATTAGTCTGATAGCCGATCGGGGTGGAGAAGCTGGCGGAGGAGCCAAACATGACGGCGATGATAAAGGGGACGGGGTCAACACCAAGGGATTGGGCAATGATGATGGCGAGGGGTGTGAGCAGAACAGCTACGGCGTTGTTGGATACGATTTCTGTCAACACAGCTGCAAGCAGGTAAATGAGTGAGAGCATGATCCACGGACTTTCAATGCCGAGGCCCTCGGTCATGCCGCCAGCGATGAGTTGGGCGAGACCGGATTTATCAATGGCCATGCCTAGACCGAGCATGCCAAAGATCATGAAGACGACCCGCCACTCGATAGCACGGTAGGCTTCCTGCGGCTGCAAGCAGCGGGTGATGAGCACGATTAGTGCACTGGTGAGAGCAAGCTGAACGATGGGAATTTTAGGAATAAAGAAGTGACCTCCTAGGGCACCGAAGATCATGAATAAGAGCAGGGCAGCGATGGCGATAGGGGCCTTGCTTTTTCTGTGTGTGTTTACCTCGGGTTCGCTCAAGTTGATAAAGTCCCGTCGTTGAAAGAGGCCGTGAATTTTGTCTGTGGGTCCTTGAACGAGCAGGGTGTCACCAAAGGCGAGTTTTTCGTCTTCGAAGCGCTCTTGCAGGGATTTGCCGCGGCGGTGAACGGCGAGGATGATAACACCAAAGCGTTGCCGGAACTGAAGTTCCTTGAGGCTTTTGCCGGTCATGGTGGACTCGGGTCCGATGATGCCTTCCATGAGTAGGGCAGTTTCAGTGCGCAGGCCTTCGAGTCCCCAGCCAGCTTTGCCTCGGACATGGATACCCTCGGTCTCTGAGATACCCACCATGCCTTCAAGGGCACCCTTAAAAACGATCTCATCACCTGGTTGAAAAATGATTTCGTTGAGAGGTTGCTGGACCCTGCGGTCTTCGCGCAGCACCTCTAATACGCGCGCCTTTTTCATGGTGGAGAGGGCAGAGTTCTCAAAACTAATACCGTCGAGTTCGCCTCCTTTTTGGACAAAGGCATGGGTGATGAACTCCCGGGAATGCTGGTTTTGAATGAGGGTGGCGAGGGTGAGTCGGGTCGGCAGAAGTTTCCTGCCGATGGTCAGCATGTAGATAAAGGTGGTGGCGACAAAGATGATTCCCAAAGGAGTGATGGAAAACATACTGAAGTTGTTGATGCCTTGTTTTTGGGCAATGCCTACAGCAATGAGATTGGTGGATGTTCCAATGATGGTCATGGTGCCACCAACGATGGCGGCGTAGGAGAGGGGTATGAGGAATTTGGAGGCGATGAAGTCGCGCTTACGGCAGATGGCGAGCACGATGGGCATAAAAACAACAACGACCGGTGTGTTATTGACGAAGCCAGAAAGCACGGCAACGAGGGCCATCATGACCATCAGCATGCGCACAGGGGAATCGCCTGCAATTTTTTCAAACCAATTGCCCAATGCTTCAATAATCCCAGTTCTCTCCAGACTCGCGCTGAGGATGAACATGCAGGCGACCGTGATCGGTGCGGGGTGGGAGAAGACTCTGAGTGCGTTGCTCGGGTCGTCCCGGTCAACACTCAGGATGCCTGTTATCACACAAGCAAGCAGCGCGGCGAGGGCGGTGAGCTCAACAGAGATCCATTCCCTCGTGAAGGAAATGAAAACCAGCACCACCAAAATGGCGAGGAATGCCTGTTGCCATGTTTCGAAGATCCACATTACAGGTATACTAGAATACCTCTGGCTGTATTTACCAGCAAACTATAAGGAAGTTTTCGGCAGCAATACTAGCCAATCCGGAAAACTAGCCAATCCGGAAAACGATGCGTGCCTTGGTGGTGTCATAGGGTGACATTTCCATTTTGACCTTATCGCCAACGACGAGGCGGATGAATCGTTTACGCATTTTTCCAGAAATGTGAGCGAGGACTTCATGGCCACTGGGTAGTGCTACCTTGAACATGGTGCCTGCAAGCACAGATGCAATCGTGCCCTCAACCTCGACAGATTTGTCTTCACGGCCATCGTCTTTTTTGACACGTGGCCCATAGTTGTGTCGGTTGCGACGGCGACCGCCACCTCCTCTTTTAGGTTTTCCTGCGATAATAATGCTCCTTTGTTGATTAAGAATAACTCCGTGTGCTGCTGAATGCTGCGCAGAGAGTAGCCACATCATCTTGATTTAAAGGCATAGCGCAACCTTAAACTCTCAATTCATGACCTAGAATGAAGTTTTTTTTAGCGGCTTGGGTGAAGGGCAACGGGCAGAAACTTTCGCCTTTGGCCTCGACTTTTGAGAGTTTGCAAGTAGCTTGCTGCGCCTAGGCCAGTGATTGTCATGTTCAGATACAGTTGTAAATCAACAGTTGATGGACGAATTACTATATTTACATCGTTTTAAATCACCTAGCGGCAAGACCTCTCTGAGAGCTTACTCGTGCACTAGTAGTTATTTGTTTTTGATTCCTGCTCGCACGTGGGTGAGCATCTTATGAATAATCTGCCATCTTATATTATCTATTATTAAACCCCCTATTTATGAAAAACTTTTCTGATCTCGGCCTATGTGCGGAGCTCGTTCGTGCTGTATCCGACAAAGGATATGATACCCCTTCTCCGATTCAAGCAGACGCTATTCCCGCTGTTTTGAAGCGCCGCGATGTCATTGCCGCCGCTCAGACCGGCACTGGTAAAACTGCCGGTTTTACTCTTCCGATGATCCAAATACTCAGTGAGTTGGATAGTGAGAAGCCACGGCGGAACCGTCCTGTCCGTGCTCTCATTCTGACTCCAACACGAGAGCTGGCCGCTCAGGTTCATGAAAGCATCAGGACCTATGGGGTGCATACACGGCTTAAAAGCATGGTTGTGTTTGGCGGGGTGAAAATAAACCCCCAAATTCGTCAGCTCAGAGATGGTGTTGATATTCTGGTGGCAACGCCAGGGCGCTTACTCGACCTCTGTCAGCAAAAAGCTTGCAGGCTTGATGAAGTTCACATGCTGGTTCTGGACGAAGCTGACCGCATGCTGGATATGGGCTTCATTAATGACATCAGGAAAGTGGTCAAGTTGCTGCCCAAAAGACGTCAAAATCTGCTTTTCTCCGCCACTTTTTCAAAGGAAATACGCTCGATGACACGTGAGCTTTTAGTCAATCCCATCACCATTGATGTAAGCCCTGAAAATACGACTGCGGAGACTGTGGCGCAAACAGCGTATCGATGTGATGCAGAGTCTAAAGCGGCATTAGCGGTTGAGCTTATTAAAGGAGGTAAGTGGGAACAGGTGCTGGTATTTACTAGGACCAAACACGGAGCCAATAGGCTGAGTAAAAGGCTCGATCAATCGGGCATTCAATCCAGCGCTATTCATGGAGATAAAAGTCAGGGTGCGCGTACCAAGGCGTTGCAGGGATTCAAGGACGGAAAAATAAGAGTTCTGGTGGCAACAGATATTGCCGCACGTGGGCTCGATATCGCTCAATTGCCCCATGTGATTAATTATGAGATCCCCAATATTCCTGAGGATTACGTGCACCGCATTGGCAGGACTGGCAGAGCCGGAAAAGAAGGTGAGGCGGTGTCGCTGGTATGTAATGAGGAACGTCCATTTTTTAGTGCGATTGAAAAATTAATTTCAAAGAAAATTAAGTTGTCTGATTTTGAGGGTTTCGAGCCTCAGCAGTGGCCAAACCGAGCGCCGACAGCGAGTGAAGTGCAGAAAGCTGCCGCACAAAGAAAAGCGGCTGCCAACAAAGCTCGCGGGCCCAGAAGGCCACGGAACTCAAGCTCGCCAAAACGAAGAGGCGATGGGGGCGAAAGGTCAGCAGGAAAGACGACAGGATCTTCCGGTTCTAAAGGACGGCGATCCTTTCGGCGTAGGGGGTAAATAACTCGCCTCTATTCAGAGGCTATTCATTGTGTTACTCGGCTGCAGCTGTCTGATTTTTAGCGGAGCTTTATTAGCCAAGGTCTTCGACATTGGCATAAAGCGCACGGATATTGAGGAGAGCTTTTTCAAGTAAGCTAGTCTCTTCCTGAGTTAGGTTGCCTTGAGTTTTTGCGGCAAGCATTTCCAGTGAGTCGAGCACCATGGCGGCGGCCTTTAGATTGACGCTTTGTTCGCCGGTTGCCGGGTTTGTTAGTTGACCCAGGAAAAGCCCGGCATTTTGTGCCTGGAGATAGACAAAGTCATTGAAGCGGGTGTCTGGTTTTGGTGTGTTGGACATAGATTTGGTATGTTGGTTTTTTGAGGTTCGAGCTATGCTTAGAGCTTGCTCCAGTTAGGGGCTGACGCTGACGATGACGGGCTCGATGGTATTGAAGTATTTTGCTGCCGCTGCCTTGATGTCTGCGGTGCTGAGCGCGCGGATCTGGTCAGGTGCCTGTAGGTGGTGGTCGGGCGGGAATCCAAGCAGGCAGTCGATGGCGCTGAGTCTTGCAAGTGAGCTTGGCTTCTGGTTTGCGAGAGCATGTGAGGCCAGCCAGGTGGTCTTGACACTTTCTAAAACTTCATCAGGAATGCCGTTAGTTGCGATGGTTTTGATTTCTTCTAATAAATGTGTTTTGGCGGTTTCAAGCTGGTCAGGTGAGGTGCCAAGGTAGAATGCAAACATGCCCGTGGTGGAGCCATGAAACTGAGTGGCAGACACGTAGTAAGCGAGGCCTAGCTCTTCACGAATTTTAGTGAAAAGAGGACCCGCCATATCCGTGCAGTAGTCGTGAATGAGCTCGAGGGCTAGGTTGTCGTCATCATAAGCTGATGCCCCGGTGAAACCTACCGCCAAGACGGCTTGTTGCTTGTCGAGATGAAGCTCATGACTGCTGGGAGAGGGGGTTTCCTGCTGAGCATGGCTGAGGCGCTCTCCGCTCGGCAGGGAGCCGAAGTGTTGGTTTGCCAACTGCAGAACATGGTCAGGGTCAATGTCGCCAAAGATGGCGATGACCGAGTTGTTTGCGGTGAAGTATTTCTGATGATGGTCTGCGAGCATCTCGCGATCCAGTAGGTGAAGTGACTCTTCTGTGCCAGAGCTGTTGAGCCCATAGCCTGTTGGTCCGAAGAGGGAGGGGCGCAGTTGCTTGAAGGCAACGGCAAGGGGGTCATTTGCCTGTTCGCGTAGTCCGGCAATCATGGCTTCGCGTTCACGCTCGAGGGCATCTTGAGGTAGTAGCGGGTTGGCAATAATGTCGGCGAGTATTTCCATCACCGGTTCAATGTCTGGGCTTAGACATGAGCCAGAGCTTAGCGTGGTATTATTGCCGCAGCTTACTCCAAAGCTTGCTCCCATGCTATCCATGCTGGCCGCGATTTGCTCTGCACTTCGAGTGGCCGTGCCTTTGGGGAGAATCTTGCTAAGCAGATTATTAATGCCGTTGTTGGCAGAAGTTTCAGATGGCAGGCCTGTGAGGGTAGCCATGGTCATGGAGACGGTTGGTAGGCGTGTGTCTTGTTGAGTGATCAGAGTAAGTCCATTGGCGAGGGTATGAGTTCTGATTTCTCCTCGTTGGTGAGTAGCAGCAGACTGGGTGTCCTTTTCCTCGCTTTCCTCGGGATCAAGTGATGTGAGGGTAAGCCTTTCAGTAGTGAGGTGAGCCTGCGCGGCGCGGCGGAGGTCCTCACAGCTTACCTTGTGTAGCAGGCCGACGTAATCACGCGTGAAATCGAGGTTGCGGGTTTCATGCCAGTTGGAAGCGAGGTCCGAGGCTCTGCCAGATGCTGTAGTGAGGGTGCGGAACTGACTGACCAGTGCCATGCGGGTAGCCTTGGCGATTTCTTTTGATAAATCCTCACTCTTGAGTAACTCGATTTCTTGGAGAATGGCTTGTTGGAGCTCGTCTCTTTTGGCGTGTTCGGTGATTGCAGATACAGCAAACATTCCAGGGCATTCTGGATCAGTCATGCACCATGCCCCAATGTGGTGACACAGATCAGTTTCCTCACGAACGTTTTGGTATAAACGGCTGGAGCGCCCCGTTCCCAGGATGATAGCAAGAAGATCGAGCGCAGGGGTATCTGGGTGATCCATCGCCGGTACTTGCCAAGCGAGAGTGAGTTTGCTCGCTGGGATGGCGAAGGTCTTTCTGCGGCTGCGCAAGCCTTGTTGTTTAGGCTCTATGTAGACGGTGACTGGATGCGTAAAGCTGCGGGGGATTTCGTTAGTGATTTGCTCGAGAAAGGAGAGCATGTCTTCTTTCTTGAAGTCGCCGGAGATGCTGAGGAATGAATTTTCAGTGGTGTAGCGTTCTTTGTGATAGTTCACCATATCATCATGGCTGAGCTGGTTAAAGAGCTCCATGTGGCCGATGACAGGTTGTCGGCGAGCATCATGAGCGTAAGCAGTGGAGTAGAGTAGGCGGCCGTTTCGATCATCCGGGTCATCTAGGCCCATGTCGATTTCACGACGAATGACACCTTTTTCCTTTTCGAATTCGTCGATGGGGAAGCTTGGTTTGAAGACCATTTCAGTGAGCACCTTGAGGAAAGTTTGGGCGCTCTCGGATGGGCCATCTATGTAATATACGGTGCGATCGAATGTGGTGTAAGCATTCCATTCGCCACCTGCGGCTTGCACGGTGTCTGAGATCTCTTTGCCGTCATAGTTTTCCGTGCCCTTGAACACCATGTGCTCAAGAAGGTGTGATAATCCCGCCCCTAAATGTCGACCTTCATGAATACTGCCTGTTTCCACCCAAGCTTGTGTGCTGATGACAGGAGCTGATGAATCAGCATCCAGAATAACAGTGAGGCCATTGCTTAGGACGTGGCTGCTAGCTGTGGTGGCAGGAAATTCCATGGCGAAAACTTGGGTGGATCGCTTGTTATATGCAAGGATGGAATAATGTCTCACGCAGGCTCACATTATAGAATTTAGTTGCAAGGTGGTGGATTGAATATAATGTATTAATCATCTGCTGTGTGCGACCACTAATGGTAGTACGCCCGAACCGATAGACTATACCTGGGGGCGGCCCCTACGAGCTGATGTCATGCCTTTTCAGGAAGACAGAGGAGCGGAGGATGTCCCCAACCTATTGAGTGCACGGAATCGTGGCTCATACACCATGGACGGCACAGCGGATTTTTTTCTCCCCAGTGGTTTGAATACACTTAGAGCAAGTTGAGGCTGAAGTGATATATGCGGTAGCGATGGGCTCTGATCGAATCTAGTGGCAGGAGTTCTGCTAAGCAGGCATTTTTTTATCGTAAAAAAACGGTGTTATTAACTCCCGATCTGTGGACAATGTGCCCGTGTCCGATGATGCAAATAGTAAGCGCTCGAAAGCAGCGACGGTAAAGACCGAGATTTTGAAGCTGAATGATCAACCATTCTGCCTCAAGTCTGGCGATGTATTGCCGGAGATAGAAGTTGCCTATCAAACATGGGGAACGCTCAATGAAGATGCATCTAATGCTATTCTTTTATCCCATGCGCTTTCTGGGTCTCACCATGCGAGTGGCTATAATCCAGACCTTCCCGAAGCTGGGGAGCTATGGAAAGAGGAGCTACATGCTGGCTGGTGGGATGAATTTATGGGGCCAGGTAAGGCTCTCGATACCGATCGTTTTTTTATTATCTGTGCCAATTATCTGGGCGGTTGTTACGGTACTACTGGGCCACGCTCGATAAACCCTGAAACAGGCAACCCCTACGGCTCAAAATTCCCTCAGGTTTCTGTGTCTGACCAAGTCAATATGCAGGCTGCCTTGCTCGACGCTCTTGGCATTGATGTATTGCGTGCCGGTGTTGGCCCCTCTGTAGGTGGCTTAGTGACCGTGGCATTTGCTGCTCTTCACCCTGAGCGGGTAAAGACGGTGATTCCCATTGCCAGTGGTTTGAAGACAACGGTTTTAAACCGGCTTATTCTTTTTGAGCAAATCCTTGCGATTGAAAACGACCCCTATTTCAACGGTGGGGATTATTATGATGGGCCTCATCCAGATTATGGTTTGGCATTAGCAAGAATGATTTCGCACAAGACCTTTGTGCACCTTGATGCCATTGAACAACGAGCTAGAAAAGAAGTTAGGCAAGACAAGGAGACCTTGGCTTGGTATCGGGTGCAAGATACGTTTCAAAGTTACATGCTGCATCAAGGTAAGAAATTCGTGAAGCGTTTTGATGCTAATACCTATTTGCGAATCATCGACATGTGGTCGCGTTTTGATGCCTGTAAAGAGGTGGGCGTTAAATCCGTTCAGGAGCTCTTCAAGAAATGTGCGGAGAATAATCAGCAGTTCTTGGTCTTTAGTATAGACTCTGATTTCTGTTTTTACCCTGAAGAGCAGGCCGATATTGTTGCCGGTCTTGAGGCTGCAGGTGTCGATGCAATGCACATTACAGTGCACTCTGACAAAGGGCACGATTCATTTTTGCTCGAGCCTGCGCTCTACACGCCTCACATTACCTACGCTTTAACAGATTAGAGCGGAAGCTCTATGTATGTTGCGTTGTTCGCTCTTTAAGTTTGGGGCGTTTAGTCTTTGCATTCGGCCGTGTTTGATGTGTAATGATATTGTCTAAATTTCATTTTATTATGCAAGCTACACTTCATGAGCCAGAGATATCGCAAGACTGCGCACCACTAACGGACGGAAGGGGTTTGAGTGACTGTCTGGTGGCGAATCATAAGCTCAAAGAGCTGATGACAACGGAGCTCCGGCAGGCTGGATTTGAGGTGATTCCAAATGCAAAGGCAAATGCGCAGACCGTGCATCTTCCGGTTGACCACTGGATTGAGGTTGGTGCTTTATGCATGCTCGCTCAGTCTGATACTGCTGTTTGTTTGATGGATAAACGTGGCGACCTTGTCGCATGGAAAGGTGCAGAAAAGCCCCAGCAGTGTGGTGATGATATTGTGACAGAAGCCGAGTGCTTTAGGATCAAGTATCCATGGGACCTGCTGCAGCTCAATGAAGAGGTGCTATCGATGTTGGATAGTTCTGAAATATCAGGCGAGATTCATCCTTTGGCTTATGTTGATGGACATATTCATCTTGGTAAGGGCTCTAGAATCCTTCCCGGTGTATACATTGAGGGAAATGTCATCATAGGCGAAGGCTGTCAAATAGGGCCTAACGCTTATATCCACGGTAATACATCAATCGGTGATGATTGTAGCATCGGTAATGCTGTCGAAATAGCAAATTCAGTGATCTATCCACACACGCATGTGAAGCATCTTAGTTATGTGGGGGACTCTATTCTTGGCTCTCACGTGCAGCTAGGTGCTGGAACGGTTGTCGCTAATTACCGGCATGATGGAACCAATCACCGATCTCTCGTTCAGGGTAGGCTGGTGGATACACAGCGCAAAAAGTTTGGCGCGGTGTTAGGTGATGGTGTTCGGACTGGGATTAATACCTGCGTCTATCCTGGTCGCAAAATTGGCCCTGGCCGCATGACGAGCCCTAATGCCATTGTCGACAAGGATTTGATGTCCTCGAGGATGACGAGTAGGAACTCGGTGAGTTATCAGATTTAGTCTGAAGCTTCCGGTTTGTTGTTACCTTCCAATAGTTCTGGGGGTAGCTCTCCACCATGGCGGATGTCTGCTGAGGTCGTTTCAAAGATAACGTCCTCGGCGATATTGGTGGCAAGGTTGCCAACGCGATCCAGCCAGCGGCAGATTAATACTAAATCTAGATAGTCACGGTAATGTCCCGTTTGGGTCTCGAGTTTTTCTGAGAAAAACCTGGAAGTTGTCTTGTGTGTTTTCTTGAGGGTTTTTTCACGTTCAACGACCGTCAGTGCCAGGTCGATGTCGCTGTCGGAATACGCGGTAATGGAATCTGCTAGCATGCCTGCAGCGACTTGGTAAAGCCCTTCGATCCTTGATACCTCAGGCACTTCCTCGTTTTTAAGCATTTTGCGGCTGCGTTTGGCTATGCTGACTGCCTGGTCGGAGATGCGCTCAAGATTGGTGGCCGTTTTCATGGCGCCAATGACCATGCGCAAATCTGTGGCTACCGGTTGGAAACGAACGATGATCTGCAGGCCAAGACTATCGATTTGAATTTCTAGCTGATCCTCGTCTTCGTCATCAGCGATGGCCTGATTACACAGCTGCTTATCTCGCTCAAGCAGGCCGTTGATGGTGTTTTGTAGATTGCGTTGGGCTCCTGCTGCCATGATGAGCGTGGTCTCCCTAAGCTCTTGGAGAGCCGTATTGAAATTACTTAGAATGTGTTCGCCTGGTTGCATGTTGATGATTGGTTAGGTTCTATGATTGGAAGATTTGATGTTATCCGAAACGCCCGGAAATGTAGTCCTCGGTCTGTTTTACACTGGGGTTGGTGAAGATCTGGGTTGTGGGTCCATATTCAATGAGTTCGCCGAGGTAGAAAAAGGCGGTGTTGTCTGAGATGCGGCTGGCTTGCTGCATGGAGTGGGTGACGATGACGATGGTAAAGTCCCTGCGCAGCTCAAGCATCAGTTCTTCGACCTTCGCTGTGGCGATGGGGTCAAGGGCGGAGCAGGGTTCGTCCATGAGGATGACCTTGGGTCGGACCGCGATGGTGCGCGCGATACAGAGGCGCTGCTGCTGACCTCCGGAAAGACCGAGGGCACTATCCTTGAGGCGGTCCTTAGCTTCGTCCCAGAGTGCGGCACTTTTCAGACTGCGTTCAACAGCTTCATCAAGCACACTTTTCTTTTTAACCCCCTGAATGCGGAGGCCGTAGGCGACATTGTCATAGATGCTTTTCGGGAATGGATTGTATTTCTGGAAGACCATGCCGACCTGTTTACGGAGTTCGATGGCATCAACATCGGCAGCGTGAATGTCCTGGCCAAGGATGCGGATGGCGCCGCGCGTGATCTTGGCGGTATCAATGAGGTCATTCATTCGGTTTAGGCAACGCAGTAGGGTGGACTTGCCACAGCCGGATGGACCGATCAACGCCGTTACTTGGTTCTTAGGCACTGTCATGGAGATGCCCTTGAGGGTCTCGGTTTTGCCGTGGTCATAACTGAAGCCGATATCGTCCACCTCTATGACGGTGGAAGACTTCTTCTTTTTAGTCGCTTTTGGCAAAGTGGTGAGTTCATTTGACATGTCGTGCATAAGTTTGAAATGGTAAATTTTAGATTGAGATTTTTCAGTTCAGGCAGCGCTACCACTTGAGTTTTTTACGAACACGGTTACGAAGCACAATAGAGATAAAGGCAAAGCCCATGACGAGCAGCAGGAAGGCGAAGGTGGCACCGTTCTGCATCGGCTTACTGAGTGGGTCGTCGGGCAGCTTTGCTAGGGTGTAGATGTGGAAGGGAAGGGCTTGCACGGACTGAGTGAAGAATGCCCAAACGCCTTCGTTTTGCAGTGCTTGCATGGGCATGTCCGTCTTGTCCGTAGAGGTCGCGGTAAGCATGATCGGCGCTGTTTCACCAGCGACGCGGGTGATCCCCAATACCGTAGCGGTAAGAATGCCGGGCAGGGCGTAGGGTAGCACCGCTTTGCGAATAGTCTGCCACTGCGAGGAGCCGAGAGCGAACGAGGCCTCACGAAAGCCTCCAGGTACGGCGCGTAGGCTTTCCTCACAGGCGGTAATAATGACGGGCAGTACCATGATGGCGAGCGTGCAGCTTCCAGCGAGCAGTGAGGTGCCCCATCCTTGGAAGCTGAGGTAGCTTGATCCGATGGAAAAGGCGAACAAGCTACGTTCATCGACGTGATCGACGATAACTGGAGCGGCATGGCAAAAGATGCCCCAACCGAAGAGGGCGAAGACAATCGAGGGTACACCCGCGAGGTTGAGAATAGAGAGGCGGATCAACGACATGATACGTCCCTTGCCGCAGTATTCGCTGAGATAGATGGCTGCTGAAATGCCAATAGAAAGGGCAATAATCATGCAGAAAAACACCAGTAAGGCGGTGCCCACCAGTGGCCCAGCAATACCACCTGCACTATAGTTGAGCGCGTGCGGATCGAGGATCACTGCATCTGGGTTTTTTTCTCGCCAGATATCAAAGTCTTTGTCCGGCATCGAGAACTTATTGCCCTCGGCATCGTGCCAGACGCGGAGGATTTCTGGGTTCGATGTGAAGAACTCGGTATTCACGTAGGGGGCTTCCGATTTGAAAAAAGTCGGCAACCCCTTGTAGGCGATTTGGCCGAAAATCAGCACGGCGCAGAATAGGATAAAGTAAGTGGCTGCACCAAAGGTACCGACACCGAGCTTGCCGCGGAACTGTGTCCAGCTGCGCTTTGCCTTGAATGGATTTTCTGATGCGGTCATGACTATCGAGTTTGCTATCTAGTTTTGCGGTTGAGCACGCGCTGGCAGGTGCTGTTGATAACTAGTGAGATGGTGAAGAGGACGAGTCCAACCATGAACAACGCTTGCCAGTGTAAAGAGCCCTCGGTGACCTCGCCGTACTCCTGGGCGATGATACTGGTCATGGTGTGTACTGGCTGGCCAACGACGCCGAGGCCTTCACTGAACTCGGGGATTTTTGCTTTGTTGCCTGCTACCATGAGCACCACCATCGTTTCACCGACCACTCTGCCAAAGCCGAGCATGATGGCGGCGATGATGCCCGATATCGAGGCGGGTAGAACGACCTTGATAGCGGTTTGGAGTTTGGTCGCGCCCATAGCAAGTGATGCTTCCGTGAATGCTTTGGGTACGTTGTTGAGGGCGTCCTCAGCGAGGGTGAAGATGGTGGGGGCTGCCATGAAGGCTAGCAACAGGGCGGCGAGCAATACATTGAGTCGCTCGGTGATGGGGAAACCCGGAATCCAGGAGAGCAGCGGTGAGTGGCTCCATTCCTTGAGCAGGCCAGCTAGGACCAGCACGCCGAACAGGCCGAGCACGACCGATGGGATCGCCTGAATGAATTCGATGCCAGGTTTGATGAGCGCGGCTTCGCGTTTGTGGGCGAACTGGTTGACGTAAAGTGCAGCGCCAATCGCGAGAGGAACGGCGAAGAGCAGGGACACACTTGCGACCAATAGTGAGCCAGTAAACAAGGGCATGAGCCCGTAAACGTTTTGCCATGGGCTTCCCGTCTGCCACTCGGAGCCAAAGAAAAAAGCGGTGAGGGCATTACTCAGGTTGACGTCCTTATCGTGTCGCCACGCGTTGATGTTTTCTTTCTGCTTGGCAATAATCACAGCCAGCTCGCCGTTGAGCTGGCGGGCCTCGTTGATGGTGGCGGTGACTTGTTTGTTTTCAAACTCAGAGGGGAGGGTGTCGAAAGCTGCAGCGAGTTCGCTCACTAGAGTGTCCACGATGAGGTCGTGATTTTGAATCGCCTGGTAAACCGGCTGGATGAGCGCCTCGGTATCGATCTCTATAAAGCTCCCGCGGGACTTCTTTAGCCGATCTTCGATAGCGGTAATGGTCTCGGAGGGTTCGTCGCGTTTGTGGGCTTTTTTTAAGCCTTCTTCCAGTGCCAAGATACTGCCTGAAGTTTGCCGATTAAGCTTGAGGATGCGGTCGGTTTCCTCGGTTTGCCTCGTCAGGGTAGCTTCGAGCTGGCTGAGTGGTTTACCGGCCGATTTGATACGCTGGATCGCGGTGTTGAAGGTCCCCATTTCTTGGCTGATGCGGGTGCTGATTGCAGCAACGGCATCTGGTGTCTCCGCATCGTTAAGCGCGTATTCTTGGGCGAGAGTGAGCGCCTGTTGCCGTGCCTCGGGCGAGATTTTTTTTAGGTCGGGAAGGCGGCGAGCGAGCGACAGTAGTAATTGTTTTTCTGAAATGGTGCTGCAGGCGGTAGCGATGTCGGCGCGGAGTTTTACGCTAGCGGCTTCTTTTTCCGCACCATCGTCGAGATCAACGTATTGCTCGATGTCCTCTTCGAACTCGTCATCAATTAGAGCTTCGAATTCCTCGTATAGATAGATGGCGGATTCCTCATCGCTAAAGAGGTAGCGCTTCTCCGCAATGAAGGCTTGGTTGACGCGGGCGAGCAGGGCTTTGTAGCCGGTGAGCTCATAACGCACCCTATTGGTGAGTTCGATACCAGAGACTCGGGCCTCACTGAGCTCAACGCGGTAGCCAGGCACAAAGCCGAGGCCGGATTTCAGCAGGAAAACACAGATGAATAGTAAGGCGAGGATGGCAAGGTAGGCATTGCCTCCAAAGAATCCCTTTACCACGCCGTCGGTGGTGATGTTTAAGCCCATAAGACGCAGTCCTCGTTTTCCTTTAAACGAGGGAGCTGGTTTATTGGTGGGCTTATCGGCAGGCACGGCGGGAATCTGCAGGTAGAGCAGACGAAACCGAAGCATGCTTATGTGGCGATTTAGTCACTTTGGCAATATTTCCCCAGCGGTAAGGCTCCTGCTGGGGTTTTTCACATGAAAATAAACCCCGGGCAACTCAGGCTGCCCGGGGTTTGCATTAGATTAGAGTTTTCTTATCAGGTAGAAGAAAATCAATTACTTCGTTAGCGTGCCCATGGCTTTTTGTGCAACGGGGGTGGGGATGAAGCCGATTTCAGCAACGATGTTACTGGCGGTATCTGAGCTGGTTGCCCACTCGAGGAACTTAGCTGCCTCACCACTAGGTTCGCCGACGGTGTAGTAGTAGAGTTTCCGAGCCAATGGGTATTCGGCAATCTTGGAAACCTTGGCAGAGACACCTTCTACTTTGACGGTCTTAAAGCCGTCACCTTTAGCGTAGGCATAGCCGACGTAGCCGATACCATTGGCGTTTTTGGTGACCTCAGTAACGATGGGCTGGTTGCCCTCAAGCTTCTGGCAGTTGGTGCCGTAGTCCTTTTTAGACATGGCGAGTTTGGAGAAGCTCTTATAGGTACCTGATGATGTGTTGCGCGTGTAAACCGAGATGGTGGCATCAGGGCCGCCGACTTCAGACCAGTTGGTGATGGTGCCGGTAAAAATGCCTTCGATCTGCGTCAAGGAGAGTTTACGAACAGGGTTCGTCTCGTTGACGATCACGGCGATCATGTCCCAGGCCGCGACGTGCTCGACGAGGGCTTTGCCCTTGGCTTCGAACTTATCGAGTTCCTGCTGCTTTACCTTGCGGCTAGACATGCCAATGTCGGCGGTGCCGGCGTCGAGGTTGGAGAAAGCGTGGGAGGAACCTTGGGCGAGAATATCGATCTTCACCGAGGGGTGGTCCTTAACATAAGCGTTCTTCAGCTGAGGAACGAGCTTGGCTCCTAATGTGTCAGAACCTTTGATGTCGATCTTAGATTCGTCGGCATTGACGAGGTTGGTGGGGCTGAGGATCAGGCCAGCGATGACGGCGGCGTGGGCGGTGAGGGATGATATATGTTTCATTGTTGTTTTTTTGTTAGTAGAATAATCGCCACTTATTTTTTGCTGGCGACGGGGCATTATTTCGCATGGAGTGCACCCAAAGGCAAAAAATCATGCGTTACAAAAGCGCCACATTCGCGCTAATATGTGGCGGATCCGTCACACATGAGTATGTTCGGAACAGAGCTGGCCGGTGTAGTTACAGAGCGAACTCATTAAATAACGATGCAAAGAATTCTAGTTATTGAAGACGAAGTGGATATCGCCGATCTGGTGGCCTTCAACCTGAGGCGTAACGACTTTGAGGTGGTAATGGAGCATGACGGTCTGAGTGGCCTCGCTTCAGCGCGTGAGCTGCTTCCAGACCTGATCGTGCTTGATCTGATGATGCCTGGGTTAGATGGGGTCGGCGTATTCAAGGAGCTTAATAAGGATGCTGCGACGCGGGGTATTCCGGTGATCATGCTGACGGCTCGCGGACAGACGGAGGATAAGATAGCGGGCTTACAAATCGGAGCCGACGACTATATGACCAAGCCTTTTAGTCCCAAGGAGCTCGCCTTACGGGTGAAAAATGTGCTTAAGCGGTCCGCGCAACCGACAAGTGGGGCGGAGTTGGAGTGTGGTCCGTTCCGGTTTGTGAAAAACTCGCTGCATTTTTATACTGATGGTGAGTTAGTGGATCTGACCTCAACGGAGTTCAAGCTGATGCTGTATCTCTGTGAGAGAAAGAACGTGCCTCAGGACCGACATGATATCTTGGTTGAGGTCATGGGATACAGCGGTGAAGTGCATAGCCGGACACTTGACACCCACATGAAGCGACTTCGCCGTAAATTGGGTAAACGTGCTGATATGCTGGAAACCGTACGCGGAATAGGCTATCAGGTCGTTACCCCTCGCTCATGATTGCGCAATTCTGAAACCCGACCATGCTTGAAATCACCCTCATCGTTATCATCCTTGCCCTAGCTTGGATGTCGGTAAACCAGAGTAGGCAGCATACGGCCGAGAGTAGTAAGCAGCAATCGCGCAGCCGTGAAGCGAAAAAAGAGGTCTTACGTGAGCGTGACCAGTTGTTGGATGCCTTGGGTGATGCCTTTTTACTGGTTAGTGAAACCAGCCATATTGTTTTTGCCAATGAGTGTGCACGCAAATTGGTAAAAGGGCGCCGGCTCCGGGGCCGAAGTATCATGGAGGCCTTTCTGGATGATGCCTTGTCGGTGGCCATTATGAAATGTATCCGGACAGGCAAACCAATGCAGGAGAGGGTGGTGCTACATTCCACCTACACTCCGCTGGGTTCGGTGGGTGAACAGGGGCTGAGTGCATGGGTGATCGATGCTGCTCCGCTGGAAAGCTATAGCGAGAAAGGTCTGACGCGTGTGGTTATCCGTGATGTGACAACAGAACATCAAGCGGACCAAGTGCGGCGTGATTTTGTAGCGAATGCTTCTCATGAGCTGCGCACACCGATGGCGATCATCAACGGCTACCTTGAAAACTTACTTGATGATGATTTGTTAGATGATCCGGTGGTGGCGCGGCGCTTTTTGGAAACGATGCGTAAACACGGCCAGCGGATCTCACTGTTGGTGGAGGACATGCTGGTCATTTCCAAGATGGAGTCAGGTGATGCGATGCTGCTCAATATGGACAGCTTTAGTATTAAGGAGTGTGTCAACGATGTCTGTGATCGCCTAGACGCCATGATTTCCCAGCAGCAGGCGGTAGTGGACATCAGTGTGGTGCCGGATGATTTGTGCATGATGGGGGATCGCTTTTATTGGACTCAGGTCATCTTCAATCTGATGGAGAATGCTCTGAAACAAAACCCGCAGGGATCACTGAAGTTAGTGGTTGAGGCTGAAAAATCAGAGGGCCAGATTCAGATTTCGATCTGTGACAATGGCGTAGGTATCCCGGCGGCTGACTTGCCTTACATTTTCAAACGTTTTTACCGAGTTGAGAAACATCATTCTCAGAGTGAGATCAAGGGCACGGGCTTGGGGCTCTCCATCGTGCGCAGAGCGATCGAAGCTCATGGTGGTGAAATCACCGCGAGCTCTGTGCCAGGGCAGCAAACCCGTTTTAAGATTTCAGTGCCTGCTGAGTAGCTGTGCATCGGTCGAGAGTCTCGACATAAGAGCAGGAGGAATGTATGTGTTGTGTTGTCGGCGGTCATCATTCCGCCCATCCCACTTATCCTATGCCAAGCAATACATCCATTTATGAGGTCTTCGAGCACCAGAAAGCGGACCTTTTAATTCATTTGCTTAATGCTAGTTCAGGTTTTGGCCAGATGGTCGTCTTTGCCCGTAAGCTTGATGTGGTTCATGAATTAACCTCGATTCTGAACCGTGCTGGGGTGGTTGCGCAATCTCTGCATGCCAACAAAAAAGTTGAGCTGCGCGAACGGGCGTTAAAAGAGTATCACGAGGGTAAGACCCAGGTGTTGGTGATGACAGAAGGCGTAGCTCGTAATATCGATTTCTCAGCTGTGAAGAATATGCTCAATTATGATATTCCGGAGCTCAAACAAGACTACCTAGCCCGTGTTGAGCTAACGCAGCAAGCTGGTGGAGAGACGCTTACTTTGGTAGAGACACAGAATCTCCAAGCGCTGCATAAATTCGAAGAGGTGTTGGGGTTTGAGTTGCCACGCAAAACGGCGGAGGGATTTACGTATGCTACTCAGCCGATGAATACGAAGCCGCCTCGAAAAAAAGGAGGGGTTGCCAAAGGTATTCGCTCGAGGCCGTTGCAGAATAAAAAGCCGAAGTATAAGAGCAAGGGCCGCGGAAAGTAGCGGCAATGGATATTGCCGCTTTTACTGAGCTCGCATCGCACTCTCAGCGGCGTGGGCAGCTGTGGCAAAACATGCCTGCATGAGGTAGCCCCCGGTGGGTGCTTCCCAATCGATCATTTCTCCTGCGATATAGAGGTGCGGGATTTTTTTAAGCATGAGGGAGTGATCGACTTCATCCCAGCAAACGCCGCCAGCGGATGAGATTGCTTCTGCAATGGGTCTAGGGCCAGTGAGAGGGATGCGGCAGTGTTTGACTTCTCTAGCAAGCTCTTCGGCAGATTTCCAGGGGCCGCGATCCGGCATGAATTTGAGAATGGCGCATGTGCCAGGGTCAAGCTTCCAGCGGCGGCGGGCCTCACGAACGAAGTTGCGTTTGACCTTGCCCATACGTGATACCAGGTCCTCGTGGCTGGTGTCGGGCTTGAAGTCGATGATGATGTGAGCTTCTGGCTGCTGGCGAATGCTGGGCCCCATGTGGTAAATAGGTCCGCCTTCTAGCCCTTGGCGGGTGATGACGAGTTCTCCGTGGCGCGAGCTGTTGCCGCTGCTCACCATGAGGTTTTTGAGAGGTAGGCCCTCGGCCTCTTCGAGTAGTGGTGTGGGCCAAGCAACCTCCCAGCCACAGTTAGCGGAGGTGAGGGGAGTGATCGATATGTCATGGCCTTTGAGAATGTCTATCCAGCTTGCGGTTGATCCTGTTTGCGGCCACGATGCGCCACCGAGGGCTAAGATGGTGGCGTCAGGCTTTGCCGATAGCTTGGTGCCTTGGTGAGAGAAGCTTAGCTGGTTAGGTTTTTCAAATGCGGTCCATGTGTGCCTGG
>Ga0206128_1001871_pt1 | contig 19847 bp, 22 predicted proteins | sample Helgoland_Spring_7_FD_148601 | JGI IMG/M metagenome (GOLD analysis project Ga0206128, IMG submission 148601) | Pelagic subsurface seawater microbial communities from Kabeltonne, Helgoland, North Sea - Helgoland_Spring_Bloom_20160426_1 | ecosystem: Environmental > Aquatic > Marine > Epipelagic ... | reverse complement strand
ACTGAGATCGAAAATCAAATTTGCGAGATCTGGGAAATTAAGATCTGACCTACAGATGGGGCAGGTCTTTAGCCGTTAAAATCCTAAGCCATCGACTGCCGAGCCGCCTTGATGGTGTTTGAAATCAGCATAGCAATGGTCATCGGCCCCACGCCGCCAGGCACAGGTGTAATAGCTGAGCATTTAGCTGCCACCTCATCATAGGCAACATCACCCACCAGTCGGTAACCTCTCTTGGCGCTGGAATCATCCACCCGATTGATACCTACATCAATCACCGCCGCGCCCTCTTTGACCATATCAGCCGTGACGAACTCAGGCATGCCAATGGCAGCCACGATGATATCGGCTCGGCGACACACTTCGGCAAGCTCCTTGGTGCGAGAGTGAGCCACCGTCACCGTCGCATTCCCTTGCTTGCTCATGAGCAGCAGGGCCATGGGCTTACCCACAATCATACTGCGGCCAATGACAACGGCTTCCGCCCCTGAAGTCTCCACACCTGCCTCCTTAAGCAAGCGCATGCATCCCGCCGGAGTGCATGGCACAAATCCACTGGCGTCCTCCAGAGCCAGCTTGGCGACGTTGACTGGGTGAAACCCATCAACGTCCTTAGCTGGATCAATCGCCCTGACAATAGCATCCTCATCAATTTGAGGAGGCGGCGGTGACTGCACCAAAATACCATGAATGAGAGGATCGTCATTCAGCTCATTGACCACCGCGAGCACATCTTCTTGAGATGCATCAACAGGAAGCTCAATCTTACGAGAATGCAAACCGAGCTCAGCACACTTACGCACCTTGGAGCCCACATAGACTTTGGATGCCGGATCCTCCCCCACTAAGACCACTGCTAATCCTGGTGTGACTCCGGCGCTTTTGAGCTCTTGGATATCTTCTAAACACTCGGCTAAAACTTTCTCAGCCACCGCCTTACCATCAATTATCTTACTCATAAATTGTATTATATATTCGCTATCGCACTTGGTTTTTCAAGAAGGGCACTTTGTACTTTTTGACGATATTGTTCAAATTCCTCATCGTCTAACTTGGCAGGCACATCAATAGCATCGCCAACATGCACCGTGATCTTACTGAAAGGTTTTGGAATATGAAATCGGTCCCAGCTGTTGAGTCGCCAACTCGAGGAATGCTCAAATCGCACAGGAATAATCGGCACACCAGACGACTGGGCAAGCTTAATCACACCCGGTTGAAGTTCATAGCGCGGCCCACGTGGACCATCCGGAGTAATGAACAGCTGCTCCCCTGCTTTGAGTGCTTTTTTCAGGGCAATCAGCGCGGCAACACCACGTCGCGAACTAGAGCCTCGCACTGTTTTCACACCGAAGCACGACACCAATGATTCGATCACCGCTCCATCCTTGCTGGCACTGGCGAGCGCGCTGGCCTTTGCACTACCACTATATCTTTTTTTTGTTAGTGGTGAAGCAAACAGACAATTATGCCAAAATATCCATATCACCGGCACACCAGCTTCCACCCTGATTTTTTGCCCGCTTGGGTCTTCAATGTGACAGCGCAATGTCAGGCCAACTAAACGCATCAGCAAAGCTGCCAACTTTCCCGCCAACCAGTGCAACCTGGCCCCCCTGATTTCTGAACGGTCACTCATTATTCTGGGGACAAGATCAGCCTAGAGAAATCCTGGCATATGCAGCGTCTCGACCAAATACTGCTGCCTGGCTAGCAGCTCCTGATAAAAGAGATGAGCTTCCTCATTTGGTTTACATTCGGTATCGGGATCGGGCGCCACAGCATAGCTGACAATTTCTTGATAACTCAAATCCTCTCCATTCTTGCGGAAAAAAGCCACTGCTGCCTGCAGCGCTGCCCCCAAAGCAGCCCCCTCATCTGTCTTTAATTTTACCAGCGGCAAACCCAATACATCAGAGATCATTTGTCGCCATACAGGGCTCTTAGAACCTCCACCCGTGACTCGGACTTCTGTTGGATTAAAACCAAGCTCACACATGCGCAACATACCATAACCAATGCTGAGACTAACACCCTCCATCGCCGCGCGCATGATATTGCTATCTTTGTAGTTGTTCAGATTAAGGCCATGTATCACGCCGCACCCCTCAGGCAAACTGGGCGTCCTCTCCCCCTGCATATAAGGAAGCATTAATACTCCCTCTGAACCCATGGGAGCTGCGGCTACTTCTTTCTCCATGCGTTCGTGATCCCAATCATAATGCTTTCTCACCGCTTCGGTGACAATCGTAGCATTCATCGTGCACACCAACGGCAGCCATTGACCTGCTGAATCACAAAAAGCTGCCACCTCACCCTGCGGGTCAATCAAGGGCTGGTCGTGCACACCATAGATCGTGCCACTCGTTCCCAAGGAAACGGTAACCTGCCCACTGCTGACGTTGCCTGTTCCGATGGCTCCCATCATGTTGTCACCACCTCCAGCACTAACTAGCACCTGGCTGTTTAAGCCCCATGCTTCTGCTAATTCTGGCCTGATAAGACCTAGCGCATCTGTCGAAGAGCCAATCTCAGGCAGAGCTTCTGACAAGCGAGGATCTATAAAATCGATAAGCTCCTTACACCACTCACGTTTTCTTACATCAAGTAGTCCTGTGCCTGATGCGTCACCTGGCTCCATGCGTTTAATGCCAGTGAGCCAGTAATTGATGAAATCGTGCGGCAAGAGCACCGTTTTAATCTTTTCGAAATTCTGCGGCTCATTCTGTTTGATCCACAGAATCTTTGGCGCTGTGTATCCTGGCAACATAGGGTTGCCAGCTAGCTCAATAAGACCAGGGGTGCCACCAAATGCTCGGGTAATTTCTTCACATTGTTCGCTGGTAGAAGTGTCACACCAGAGCTTAGCAGGCCGGATAATATTACTATCCTCATCGAGAACAACAAGGCCATGCTGTTGGCCACTTATGCCAATAGCAGCAATCAGGGAAGCGTCATCACCAAGCTGCTCAACACAGTCACGTATGGTATCATCAACAGCTTTAATCCATAGCGAAGGGTCTTGTTCTCGATGACCCTCAGGAAGACCCTCGATCATATCATATGATTGGGATGCCTCCACAACGACGCTTGCTTTCTCGAGGTCAAAAACGAGTGTCTTGGTCCCTTGAGTTCCTATGTCTATCCCTAGTACGTACATGCTTACCGTATAAATTTTACGCAATGAATAATGCTGCTTCCCTATTCATTGACATGGCAGAGCTTTTTGACAAGCCCCCGTGTCATTTTTCTCACAGGAAATCGTGGTTAAGCACATCTTCACGTAAGGACTTTGAGGCACACCATGCACACAGAATAGATAATAAGCCCCGCAGCGGCAACTCCCGCAAAAACATCTCTAATCATGGACTCTGGGCGGTGCATCGAGGCCGAGGCCGGAAAAACAACAAGCGCGTAAGCCATTCCTGCAACCAGCCCCCCGACATGGGCCGCATTATCGATGAAACTCATACCCAATAGACCAATGACAGCAAGCATCACCAAGCCTGCTAGCAACCTCACTCTGGCAGGCTTGGGCACAATACGGGGGTGCATATACTCAAAGACCAGCATAAAACCAAGCAAGCCCATCAAGCCCCCCGATGCTCCCACTGCAATCTTATCTGGAATCCAGTAAAAACTAGCTAAACCGCCCACCCATGCCGCCCCAGCAAAGACCAAAAGCATGTGTGGCCACCGAGCCAAAATTTCCGTGCGCCGGCCAAGGTAGAGCAAACCAGCCGCATTCATAAGAAGATGAATCACATTACCGTGTAACATCGGAGCGGTGATCATCCGCCACCATGCACCTCCATCCGCTTGTCCAGGATACATGAGTGCTCGCTGTTTGAGCAAGCCCGCTTCGATAATCGAGCCCTCGAAATCCGCTAAACCTCGATCATAATACATCTGCACCAGACCACAGATAATTACGCAGCATAATAAAAAATAAGTCGCTGGAATACGCTGCCTATGAAGCCAGGCTTCAAATTGCGCTTCAGGAATTTCTTCGACAAGGTCTGAAGCTTTGCTGCGTGCCAGATGACGCTTCATCTTAAAACCCTCATAGAGAGGCAATATACCAAAAAACAATAACAGCATCGAGGCTAGGCCGGTCAACTGGTGCGAGTAGAGTGCCGCGAGTTGACCCCCGCTATTTTTCCAGGCGGCATAAAGTGTCCAAAGTGTCATGGCACCAAACACCAATCCCATTCTCTTGCCGTCACTGATGTCCTGCTCAGCTTGTCGAGAAGATCGGAGACGCAGGGGGCTATGTAATGCCTCTATTTCTTCCGGCACCAACAAGCAATCCGAGTCTGGAGTCCAGACAAGATCTACCCCACGGGATGAATGCTTTACTTTGCTGGCGAGATCACTCTCGTCCTGTGCTGAGTGCACATTGCCCTTGGTATCGATGAAACCAAAATCCGCTTGTTGTGTAGGCTTGGCAGGAAACGCTCTTGGACGTGCCCATACAGGAACTTCCGCCTTAGCATTGGATGTTTCCTGCACAGAAGAAACTACTGCTTATCAGCAGGTGCTGGCTCTGGATTTTTCGCTGGTGCAGCGGGGACTTCTGCCGGCTGAACTGGAAGCTCTGCAGCTGGAGTCGTAGCTTGAGCATCAGATTTAAGCTCTTGGGCTGGGACTTCTGATGTTGCTGGCACCGCGGGAGTTGCTGGCACGGCTGGCATTTCCACTGCGGCTTTCACCTCACCGGGAACCTCCGGCTCCTCTGCAGGAGTTACTGCTTCCTCCACTTTCTCTTCCACCTCAACGGTGAGTGTTGGGTTATCGCTCTGGCGCTTACCAATGAGAATGGCCAAAACCAGAGTAATGATGAAAAATAAGGTGCCTAGGTAAACAGTGCCTTTCTGCAGAACATCTGTAGTGCGAGCACCAAAGGCTTGATCGGTAAGGCCGCCACCGAAAGCTGCACCAAGACCTTCCTGCTTGGGGCGTTGCATAAGAACAACAAGAGCAAGCAAGAGACATATTGCCACGTGGATAACGAGCAAGAGATTGATTGAAATGTTAAGCCAGTTGGCTGCAATGATAGATGTCATGGGCGCGGGAATATGGTAAAGTGAGAGCTCCTTGTAAAGACGCGAATTTAGGCTTTTATAAGGAATTTTGTCATCAGGCTTAACTCGACAAGCTGTCTAGTTGACTCGGCGAATGACCTCATTGAGCTCATTACAGACGATTTTTTTGGGTAATACTGGGTTCTCAGAAATCGCAAAGGCCATGATCGTAATTCGTTCACCCGCCTTAATGATGTGCGCAGCACCTCCATTCATAATGATTTTTCCCGTTCCCGGCTCTCCTGCCTGAGCGTAGGTCTCAAGCCTACCACCCTTTGAGGCAGAGGTTACGAGCACTCGCTCCCCCTCCCAAATCCCTGCTGCCTCCATCAAATCAGAGGGTATTTCAATACTTCCCTCATAGTCGACATCGGCAACTGTGACACAAGCGCGGTGAATTTTTGATTTTAGTAGCACGTGCTGCATGAGCGCAAAGAAACCGCGATCAACGCATAGGTCAAGGCATAAGCACATCATAGACTGTCAATTTTTCAAAACATACGCATTGCAATTGTCTGTTTTCCCCCTAGCTTCCCGCCCCATGCTCAAGGCAGGAATTGTAGGTCTACCCAATGTTGGAAAATCCACCCTCTTCAACGCAGTCACCCGCACTCGCAATGCGGAGGCTGCTAATTACCCATTTTGCACGATTGACCCCAACGTGGGAGTCGTCACCGTACCAGATGACCGACTTGAGGTGCTCGGGAAAATCAGCAAAACTCAGAAGATCATCCCCGCCGCCATCGAGTTTGTCGATATTGCCGGCTTAGTGGAGGGTGCTTCTGAAGGAGCAGGCTTAGGCAATAAGTTCCTCGCCAATATCCGTGAAGTTGACGCCATCGTTCAAGTAGTGCGCTGCTTCGATAACGACGACATCATTCATGAACTCGGTAGCGTTGATCCGCTTCGTGATATTGAAATCATCAATTCAGAACTGATCCTTGCCGATATTTCCGCTCTCGAGAAACGCAAAGAGTCACGCATCAAAAAAGCACGCAGCGGCGATAAAGAGGCCGTGCAGGAGCTCGCGCTTATCGAAAAACTACTACCCCACCTCGATACCGGAAAACCTGCACTGACACTGGAAATAAGTGATGATGAAAAAGTGATCCTGCGAGACTTTTTCCTACTTTCCTCAAAACGCACCATTTTTGCATGTAATGTAGCTGAAGACGAACTGGCTGACGCACAGAAGAATCCAGATGCACATGCGATGGTAGCGAGAGTCCGTGATCACGCCGCCGCCTCCCACGGCGCTGAGGCCGTCGTGATCTCCGCACGCATTGAAGAGGAGCTCGTTGAGCTCGCTCCAGATGAAGCCCAGGAGTTCCTCTCCGATATGGGCATATCAGACTCGGGAGTTTCTACTCTCATCCGTGCTGTTTATCATTTACTCGGATTACGCACCTACATCACTAGTGGCGAAAAAGAAACCCGGGCCTGGACGATACGCCAGGGTGACAAAGCACCTGCAGCTGCAGGGGTAATCCACGGAGACTTCGAGCGCGGCTTCATTGCCGCAGAGGTAGTCGCATACGATCATTTGGTAGCCGCAGGCTCAAAATCTGCCGCCAAGGATGCCGGCCAACTACGCATAGAAGGCAAGGAGTATGAGGTGAAAGACGGCGATGTCATCGAATTCCGATTCAACGTCTAATCGCATTTACTTTTTCATTCTAATTTGTGCACAAGAATCTCGATTGCATGGCGCATCGTGCGAGGGCTTTTTAGCTGATCTGCTTTTTTGTACTGCCAAACAGCCAATCCACCTTGGTTTTTTTAAATATTGGCCAATAAGCGCTTTTTTGCCTCGTTATTTTAAAAAAACAACGCGATTTTTATGTGGATACAGCAAAAAAAAAGCTTGGTAATGCATAATATAATGTCATCATAAATAATAATTACTTAACTGAAGATCAGTCCCTTAGCAGGTTAGCCAACCGGATATTTACTGCTACGTCTGATCCTCACAAAATTCGCTCGTTCTACTTTAAAGTGAACCTGCAGTTTTTGTATCACCCTTACAGACCAGTATATGCAACAAACGGGCCTACTCTTGGCGATCGTCACATGTTTCCTTGTGCAGGAAACACATGCTGAATATATCTCGTTAGACGTTGAGATGGCATTCGCATCATACACCGAGCAAGAGCATGCCGACTACCTGGTTGAAAGGCGTAACGCCATCCCTGATATTATTTGCCCCTTTCAGGCACCACCAAAAGCGAGATTGGTTTTAGAAGACCCTAGCCCCTGGGAAGATACCACTCATCGATGGCACAGAGGCATCACGGCCACCGTATTCTGGGTGGGCGAAAAAATCAGTGAGCGTAACCCCACTTCAAACGAGATGAGCGCGTGGGATTCAAACTGGGAAACCAATTACGGTGGCGTTGATGAACCCTCAAACCGTTCCGGCTTCCAGCCAGCGGCGTTTGCGCCACGCATGAACCCTTTTTATATAGCTCTCCCCTACGATGATCTGGCTCTAGAAAGCAGCCATGAGGCCGAAGCATCAAAAATCGTTCCCTGGTACTGGAAATCTTACACAGGAGGCTGGTCTTCAACATGCAAAGGAAAGTGGCTAACCATCCACTACCGCGGCAAGGTATGTTATGCGCAGTGGGAAGATGTCGGTCCCTTCCATAACGATGACTGGCAATACGTTTTCAAGGGCAATGCTCCGAAGCCTAATCCTAATGGTAACGCAGGTATCGAAGTGAGCCCTGCTGTTCGAGATTTTCTAGGTATACGGAGTGGCTATCGTGTTGCCTGGAAATTTGTCGAGCAGGCTGAAGTGCCGGAGGGGCCATGGAATCAATGGCACATTCATTCAGAACTCCACTAGACAAACCTCACAACAAAGACCTTCACCCCCCCAATCAATCCGTTTCCCCGCCAAGCCAAAAACCAAAACCAAAACCAAAACCAATAATATGAAAACCATGAAAACTATGAGCATTATTGCCATGTTAGCGCTTGGCATCACATCTGCCCAAGCTGGCAGAGGGTGCACTATCATCGTCCCAGGTGCAGCGACCCAACTCCAGCATGCCAGTCACGCCAAACACACATTCGCTGTCGGGCAAATGTATAGCTACGAAATCAACAGCATCAACTATTGCCTAAAAACAATGGATGCCAGCAGCCCAGGTAATCGAATTGCCCTTTATAACAACGGCTCCTTCTTGGCTAACATCAACATCCCCCTTGAGCGCAAAAAAGTCGAAGAAGGCTCAGTGACTTTTGATCCCCCCATCACACTCACTGGAGATATTAATTTACTGTTTGATTTTGAACATACGGCATCTGCCTTTGGTGCAATAGCACTCAATGTGGAATCCATAAAATCAGCGCCAGAAGCATCCGGCAAGCTAGTAGCACCGTCCTATGCAAATACAGAAGACAAACCCAACATAGATTGGACTGCTCTCATTAGCGTCAAGACAGATACATCCGTTACTGACGTAAGTGGCTCTATCGCGGGGGCCAGAAAATGCGCCGACAACTCAGGAACAACAAAAACGACGAAGTCAAATAATGGTAAAAATAAGTAATACGATCCAAGACGATTTATACATGCAACCAACATCAGGCAAAATCATTTAAGACAATGAGATACATGCTAGACAAGCTTGGCGACTACTCCAGAGCTCTGGCCATTTTAATGATTTGTACAGGTTCTCTACATGCACAAATTATTGATGCAGGTTCAGACCAGAGCAAGTCCAAGCAACGACTGGCTCATGTATATCGTCAGGCTCATATTCTCTGCAATCGAGACACTCATACCGTAGTCCCCTTGCGGAGCATTATTTACCAGCCAGCCAAAAACGAATCTAAGGTAACAGAAGCGCCCTCCGGAAAATTCCGGTTCTGGCCAGATTTCTTACCTAAAAATCGTGACTGGTTAATGACCTTCGAAGTCACACTCGAACAAGCTAAGGGCGTCGAACCAATTCCGGATAAAAAGCTCGAAGAGTTTGCGAAAATCAACCGCACTGTCATCGCCACTTATCGCCGTAACCCTATCTCGGTTCGCCCCTTTAAAAAACCATCTACTCAAGACACGCAGAAGTAATCATGATTACTTAGTAGCCTCCCAAAGCAGCTATTAACCAAACAAAAAAACACCATTATGAATTTATCAAATTCACTCAAATTAACAACATTAGCCTTTGGAATCTTGTTGACTAGCATATCAACTAGCCAGGCGACAGTTACCTTCTACATTAAACAAGTACAAGAAGGCGCCAATGGCGAAGAAGGCCTTTCAACGGATGTTTACATCGAAGATGAAGAATTACTAAAGGAGAATAAAAGCTCTGAAGGCACACACATAGCCTTAATGGAAGTTGGCGAATTTGGATCCACATTCTATCTTTATGTGCAGGGTATTGACGGTCCCGATACCCCGCCTATTCTATTAGACCAAAAATTTATCGGACAATACGTAGCGGCAGCAACGATTGAGATCACTAGTGCTGACCCCTACATCCCGACACGCACCCGAGCCAACGAAGCTTACACCGTGAAGGTAACTTCATCCAACCAGCAATGGACATCTGCGTATTTAAGCGGAGCGGCTCCTGAACTTAGCTGGGACCCGCTGAGTATTGTGCTGAATGCCCGTTACGAGAAACAAGAAGTTGACGGCTCGATTATTTCTTCAGGGGTTATCGATCTCGAAACTACAGATGATGAAATTGACAGCACAACGCTAACGCTCATTGCAGGTGGCGCACAAGAATTCACGTATTCCTACGCAGAAACAAACATTCCTGCAGATGCAGACCCCATAGATGATACAGTTCCACGAGCCTCGGACTCATACCTGATGGGTAAAGAAAAATTCGTGGTATTAGCCGAATCTGATGTTGATACCAATGGCGACCCCATACACCGCCAAATAGCTTCCGGTAGCATTCAAATTTGGCCAAGAGCCCAAGGCAAAATTACAGGTCTCGTGCAAGGTGACCGAATCACGAGGTCCATGCCCGATGTTAATATTTATCTCTATGACCTGTATCCAAACAGCACAACATATGCGACTATTTACAAAGGAGAGGCGAACCTGGATGGCAACGTTATCCCAGTGTATACCTCATTCAAGCTAGGACCATATAATCGTGCCGAGCCTATTGGAACAGCTAGCTCGCCAGCTGAGATACCCGTAACAAACTGGGACAAGTATATCACCGATGACGGAACTTACACTCTTGAATTGTCCACAATAACACCCTTCAACGGAGGTCAGCCAGAACGGATTCTAGCGGTCACTTTTGATGTTGATCGTAAGATCGAATTCGTAGGAAGCACTACTACTTCGGAATAATATTCTGATTACGATAGATAAGAGAAAACCGTGCTGAATGTTTGCCTCTTACTGTATCCTCTAGCTGAGACAAAACTAATAACAGCATCAAACCTTTTACTGGTTCTACATGATAAGAAACTGACTTCCTGATGAATCCCCCCTCGTTTTTATTCTGTTTATTATTAGGTCTAAAGATACCATGTTTAAGCGTCAGGGCCGACTTCAACTCATTAAAATCAGCCTCCATACGCTTGGGATCAATGCCAGGGGCACCATAATGAACCGTCACCTCAAACAACTTGCCATGATGATACCTTGTCTCCAGCGCATATGCTTGGTGCTGAGGCAGAGGACCACTGGCGGATTCAACACGAATAATTCTCAATTCAGGAGATGCACCCGGTATTTTCACCGTAACATCAAGGTTCTTATCAGCAGCCCAATCCAAAATCTTGTCCGGTGTGTCACTCCACTGCAATCCAAAGGGAGGGGCAAGCAGCGTCTGCCCGTTGGACTCACTGGCACCTCCACTGACGATCAGGCAGCAAATAAAAAACTTGGTCAAACCAGACATTGCGTTGAACATAGCAAATTTCAAAGTAAGGAGCCTCTAAGACATAGCAAGCACGGAAACGCTACGGCTTCACCAGCAGTAAAAAGCCTCAGCTTTCGACAACGGCTGTGCCGAGGCAGCATGCTCGTCGAGCTTGCCCTTGCGCTGGCACTGCTGACCAGTATTGGTCTGGTTGTCTTCAAAGGCAGCCTTGATATCATGGCTCCCCGACAATGGATCATTCAACAAAACATGTCGGACGCTTATCTTACTTATGAAGAAGCTTATGCGCAGCGTATTAGCTTTGAAGAACTCACGAGCATCGGGTCCCCATGGCCGGTAGACGCATATATCAGCACTGAGGTTGAAATTGGCAAGTTCCCTGGTGGCCGCCCCATCATGGCTGAAGTCACCCGCACCCGCATACCGGACAACAACAATCTCCCTGAACACGGAGGCACTGGAACGGATGCGACGAACCCCACCGAGATGCAAACGTGGCAGGTGCAGTCACACCTTTCCTATAGTATTGGAGACAAAGAATATGTGAAATCCCGAACGATCATACGCACACAATAATCATGAACCATCAAACGCATGGGCAAAGATCTGGGTTCACCCTCGTTGAGATGACGGTGACCATACTCGTTGGATTGATGGTCGCTACGATTACACTGACTCTTTTCAATAGCCAGTTAGCATCCTACAAAATACTCCAAACTCAAAATTTCCTTATCAGCGAAGCCCCCCAGATTAACAATACCCTCAACCGCATCATACCCAGAGCCAACTTCTTCCGCATGTATGGATCTCTAACGGATGCCAAAGAAAGCAGTAATGCCGTAATAGCTGATGGTAAAGTCATCGCACTAAAATTCCAAGACCCGGCCTCACCATCAGACAGCAGCTTTGGCGTCATCGCATATGATAGTGAGACGAAGAAGCTAAACTACTATCACCTCGCAAGCATGGCAGAGTTAGCGGTAGCGGCACCCGCTTGGAGTATCAGCAATCGCATCGAAGATACCGTTTTTTATGTCGAAAATGGGGTGTTACGCACCAAGCTCACTGGCCCCAATGGTGAAGAAATCACTTACTCAACAACAACACTACGATGAAACGATCCATGACCAAACCAGCCAATCGGACACACAAAAGCAGTCCGGGCTTCGCCTCATTGCTGGTGGTCACCTCGGTAGGTGTTGCTTTATTAATCATGCTCGTCTCCATGTATAGAAATACAGTTGATGCGCATGCTATACAAAAAAATAATTTGCTCAAAAATGACTACCAACAACGTGAAGATGCGTTTCTACGGGCATTGACCAACATCATACCCAACAAAGCAATCCTCTGCATGAAGCCAGGCTCCGATAATGACGAATCTCTCCAATGGAAAAGCATTATCGAAGATGCGCTTGTGATGTCAAATTCTCGCCAAGCCTTGGCCCCCGAGGTCGCCGACTCTCTTGGCTTCACCAATATCCGTAGTGGCAATAATACCGACTCCAATCTCGAGCTTGGTGCTATTATCAGCGCACTGGCAGGCGGAACGACAGATCCCGACGCGATCACCTCAGGCACTAATCAATTGGCCACCTCAGACTACCCCCCTCCCCTCGAATGCTCTGCCTCTGATCAGACGACTGATTCTCTCTATCCCATTGTATCTTTGAACAAAAAATATGGCCCCTCGGCAAGCGGGTGGGTAAAGGCATCGGTAAGTGATTTTCCATTATATAACTTAATAGACGCTCCGGAGTTGCACTTTAATTATCAAAATGACGGCACCTTTATAGCCAAACACAACTGGTGGGCTTTCGAGATGTCTTTTGCAGATCAAGATGCATCAAAGACTAATGTCATCACAAGAAAGAAGAAATATCTAGTTTCTCTGTATGAAATCCCATCTCAACTACCCATTAGCGCATCGGCATTCACTACATTCGGTGCGCACAGTGATGGCACTGAGTGGTCTAATGTTAGCCTTCGTGGCAGCATCTTTGCTGAAAAAGTAAAAACAGAAGGTGCTTTTTCAACAGATGCAATTGCAGCCCGAAAGGGTGTAGAAGTCTCAACCAGCACCACCGTCAATGGCACAACCACAGGCGGCGTGACTGGGAGCAACCCCTTTGTCAGCAACGCTCGTGAACTGGCTGAAACTCAGGGTAATGTTTTCCCAATCTCGTCTTCATCAGATGGTGGACGCGTCTCCTTTATTCCCATCAACCGCGGACTTGAATTCTATGATCGCTACACAGGAGATCCAGCTGAAGATAACCCAGATAAAAATAGTGAATCCCGTTTATCCGACACCTCATGGAACTACTACAGTATCGGAGCAAAACAATGTGGCATGCGTCTTGATGTCATCGACGTCATATCATCTACCGACCAGACACCCACAGCCATTCGGTTCAGCTACCAGTATGACGATCCTGATGACGGTGTAGTTGGAAATTTGGTCCAAGTAAGTAAGGTTTTCAGCAAAAACCCAGACCCTCTGAATCCAGAAGAAGAAGCTTGGCCAGATTTTCTCGATCTGGGCGGCGATATATTCCCCTTTCACGTCGATAAATCCTATTCAAGTCGACCATGTATTGCCATTTACCCTGAGCGCCTGGCTACTTGGTTAGTAAGTAACAATGGTGGATTCTTCGAAAGTAATCACTCTATTTCAGTGAATGTCGACTACGTCAATAATCTTGAAGTTGCCAAACCTCCTTTCCCAAGTGACGTTGGCGATTTGGCAGTAATGCTCATAGAAGCCAAAGACTTAACAGCATTCACTGACGGTTTTTCATTGGTCACCAATATGCGCCTCATCTTTACCGACGATGTCAATATTACACCCATGACTACCCCGCCCGGAATAACCCTGCCTACTGGAGAAGATTATCATCCTCCAGTGTCCTTTTTTGCTCCGGAAAAACGATACGGTGACAGCGGGATTGCCCTTAAAATTGATATTGACGGGCAACTTGGTTCACTAGCCAAGGGAAATGCTGAGCCAATACGCATTGCTGACCTGAAAACAGGTTATGCAGATCAAGTTGTCCCAGAAAACATTGTTGCCAATTTGAAAACCATCGACCACCCGGCGGCATTACCTCCCATCAACATGATGAACTGGATGGTGGTTATTAGGGAAATACACCCTAAGTATAACCCATCTCAGAACTAAGGAGAAAATTGCTACGGTTTTGCCGGTAATAACTCCCCATTACCTAGATCTACGTTTTCTTCAGCCTGATCAATAACTCGCGGGCTATCCTCTAGAGTGTTCAGAGGCTTAAAGGATTCGCTATGAGTATCCACCCTAAACGTGAGCTCATCAATATCACGATTACTCTCTGAAATTTGGGCCCTGAGCACCTTCTGCTCGTTACGGATGGCTACTAGTATCTCTAAAAGGACCTCATCTGGAGACTGTATATTTTTTGCCCTTTCGTTTGTCTGCTTTAGATTGGCATCTGTTAGAACACCCTCCCCCTCTCTACTGGAAGAAACTCGCTTAATGTCATACTCTAGGCTCTTGAGCGCATCTGGATGATTTTCAACTAAGCTCTGCTTGAGAACACCCTGAGTAGATGAGTCCTCATTAGCCATTTCATGAACATGTTTGAAATGAGTGACTGTAATACCAATGATAATGCCTATTGTCATCATGGTGATTGAAAGATTAATTCTATTCATTGATTTTTATACGCTAAAGTTATGTAAAGCCCTTGTTTCATTGGGCCACAGTCATGGTTTGTCTGTTAATGAATCATTATTACTCATGGCAAAAGCACGAGTGACAATGACGCGGTGCGACCGAGGCGGCATTTTAACCATCGTAAAGCTGTTACGGGTAATGCTAATCTGGCGAATCATTTCACCGCTTGTATTCAAAGCCTGAACTCCCGCAATCCAATCAATTTCACCGGATTTACCAGCTACGCCTATACCGTCGGATCGATAAATTTGGTATGTGGTGAACTGATCTTCTCCCGAAACACTGTAGTATAAACGCAGATCTATACCATCAGTGAACACTTGGTAATACAGAGGTGAGATAACTACGGGCGTCCCCTCACCACGCTCTACTCTGAACTTTGAATTGAGCTGATAGTTACCGATATGGCGAAAAGCCGGTGGCAGACCATCAGGGCGAGCAACTGACTCCGCATCTGCTCGGGCATCACCCCCATGAAGGGGCTGTAACAACAACCCAATGAAAATAATCCACCTGTAAATCATCGATGTCATACGAAATATTTCTCAACTAACTCAACCTCCGACATCCCAGAGCCCGTCATCAGGATCCCCAGACGGATCATAGTTACTGCCCCCTTCACCCACCAATACAGGAGGGGTCACTGAAACATTAACCGTCAATATACTATCATCTAAAGCCTTTGCAGTAGGCATGGTGCTAGAGCCGTTGGGCAAATAGGGAATAATTTGCTCATCTGTGAGATCGCTGACACTCTCCGTAGGGTGCTCCGCTAAGTAGGTGCGCTGCGCATTGTAGACCATTCTAAGAACGCGCGATCCTTCCGAGCCTCGCTGCCACTCCCGATACCCTCCTATCGCATACATCGATATACCTATTAGTGTCAGCAGAACCACTATGACAACCGTCATTTCAAGCAACGTGAGCCCGGGCCTTATACGACCTGATCTTAACGGTATACATCGGTGCAAAACCTGTTTTAACATCATATTAATAGTATCAGCTAAGCCTTCATTGAAAATAAAAAAATATGAAATATCACCCACGTAACGCTGATTCGCATGACGTATTTAGCCTAAGTCACGAATGAGAGCTACATGCCTGACTTCAGCTCTTCGATGGTATCCATAATCGCACTGCGTAGGCTGTCATTCTGAGCTAGCTTGAAAACACCATATATAACAGCACAAGCTATAATCATACTGAAAAACCTTGATATCCAAGTATAAGTGAAACTTTTACCCTCTGGCGCAATACGTTGATTATACCAGTTTTTCCCCTCCACTATGTGAGTCGCATGCATGATATGGTCTTCTTTCAGAATCCTCGTCACATTTTCAGCGATCTCATTATCCTTAATCATGATCCGATGTCGATAATCACCTCCCTTATTTTGCTCAATATCTTCCACCCTCACACCAGCGGGTAGTTCACGCTCTGGCAGCCTAAGCGTAAAAATATGCGTTTCATAAATGAAGCGTTCCTTCAGCCAGCGATCTAACTTGGTCAGTTGCATAAACGATTATTGTAAGCTATTTACATGGCCTCTTGCATCATCTGCGGGCCCATCATGAAAATGGGCATAAATGTTCCGAGAAATACAGCCGCGATAAGTAACACCGCAATAATCATCACAACAAGGCTAATGAACTGGCTAAAGTCATCCATGAGCTGCTCAGCATCTTCTTCAAACATTTCTGAGAGCATTTGCAGCTGGGTATCGAGTGAAGCGGATCTCTCGCCAATGGCCAGCATATGAACAACCTGAGGATCAACGGATGTATACTTGGCAAATGCCGATGATAGCGGAACACCAGACTTCTCATAAATATCTGCTGCTTTCCTAAGCTCGTCATAAAACGGTGTTGTTTTCACACTCACAGCCCCTACTCTCAATGATTTTGCGAGGTTGATGCCATTCGAGTAAAGTAGGCGAATGGTAGACAAAAATGTCATCTGACGAAGACTCATAATCATGGACCTGACCACACGGAACTTTGCCATAGCCAGGTTGATGATCATATTTTTAATTGATATCGACTTCCAAATGGTAATTCCTGTTGCCACCATAATCAATACAACGATCGGCCATATTGCCTGCACAACATGGCTTACTTGGAAGGATAACTTCACTAACCCCTTTGGTTCCATACCAGCCATCATCGTTTCCACTTGGGGAACAATTTTTACCTGCGACGCAATAAACGCACCCGTCAGGATGGGTATCACAATACACGGCATCATGATCAGTTTACGGATCTTTTTACGGAAGTGTATCTCGCTTTTAATGCGTTTAGCTAACTCTGCAAATGCTGTATCCAGCTGACCAGTATCCCCACCCGCTTGGATTAGGCCTACGGTCATGTCATCAAATTTTTCTGATCTTCTAAAAGCCGCATGAATAGGAACCCCTTTATTCACATCTGAATAAACCTCATTGAGCGTGCTAACGAGCACCTTGTTAGAGTGTCCATGTGCGTAATACTTGATAGCATCCGCCGTGCTAATCTGAGCACGTAGCATCGAAGCCAGCGAACGAAACATCTGAACCAACTCCTTTTTTTTAAAAGGCTTAACACGACGAGCAAAGAGGCTGGTCTGTGCCTTCTTCTTGGAGGCGTCTTTACTACCTGACTTTATGGGGCTGCTAGCCAAGTTTGATTCGTTCATGATTTATGCATTTCAGTCATCGGTACTCATATCGATCATCTTACTGATAGCCACCAGGTCGGTTTTTCCTTCTTTCAATAACTTTAACCCGTTGTTACGCAAATTAGGCAGTATTCCCTCGTCCTGAATTTTTTGCTCTAGTTCGTATGGAGTAATTTCACCCTTTGAAAGCATATCGGAGACCTTAGGTGTGATCGGTATGATTTCTAATATTGCCGTGCGGCCCGCATATCCAGATCCATGACATTCAGGACAACCATCGGGCAAATGAGTGTAAAGAAGCTGATTTTTCCAAGTCTTATCGAGACCATAGATAACACGATCCTTATCTGATACGCCCCTCTGCTCAATTTTACAATAAGGGCAAAGAATCTTGATCAAACGTTGAGCGCAAGCAGCCTTGAGTGTCTGGGCAATCTTCCAACGCTCGATACCTAATTGCTCGAAACGCTCGATAATTTGCGATGCTCGGGGCGTATGAATCGTCGTTAACACTTTATGCCCCGTTACGGCCGCTTCAATGGCGAGCTCAGCAGACTCAATGTCACGCACCTCACCCATCAGAATAATATCCGGATCACTACGCATAAAGCTCGCAATCATCGGCTTAAACTCAGAGGGATTTCTCAGGTCGCAGTGCGTCACACCTGGTATCTCATCCTCTACTGGGTTCTCCAAGGTGAGGATATTAACATCTGGGGTGTTCATCTCACGCAGGATAGCGTTTAGCGTAGTCGACTTACCTGATCCCGTGGGCCCGCTCATGACAATGATCCCGGCAGGAATCTTCATCACTTTATCAATGGCGAGTAATGTAGCTTCATCAAAAGCGAGAGAACCCTTTCCTAAGGTCACATCCAAGTGGCCCTTATCCAGCAGACGCATAGTAATATGGTAACCTCGATAGGTTCGGTGGCGCTCATACCGGATATCAATGGGACGCCTGTAGTAGGAAATCGTAAAGCGTCCTGAAATGCCCGGGGTCGTGTTACGAATCTCAGCGGGCAGCTTCATTAAGTTCAAAAGATACGCATCAAGACGATCTTTGATCTTCATTGGGAGTTCTGTCTTTTTGCCAATATCTCCATCCACACGATACGCGTAGTAGAAGACTTCCTTCTCTACCTTGAAGTGTATATCGGAAGCTCTTTGCTTGACGGCACTTGCCATGATTGTGGCAAGAAGTTGTGCCATGGGCTCCTCATAATCCTTGGTGATATTAAAGTCCTTGATCTTCTCATCGGCTTCATCCACCCGAATCGCTTCAAGCTCGTCGGTACTGGGGCCTGTATTACTAGCAACAGCTTCAATAGATCGGCTGATCTCAGATGTAAGAGTAACCACCTTGACAATCTCCAACTCAGGAAAACGCATCGAAACGTAGTCATCAGCTGCAGAGTTCCAAGGGTTGGCAATCGCCACGATAATTTTATGTTCATCAACACATAGCGGAGAAAACCCACCTCGTGTGAGGACCGAGGGATCACACTTCTCTAGCAGAGCACTTTCACAAAACTCTGCCACCCTTGGAAAAAAGGGCATGTTATTGACCTTAGCTACAGCTGCCATGAACTCAATCTTGGTAACCTTTGCTCCAAGCTGGCCATGATCAATATCCTTGAGGGACTGATCATGATCCACGAGCACCTGCATGATACGTTTACTAATCAGCGAGTTAAAACGTATGCCGTCAAATTCAATCATGTTTGAGCTCCTCTCTAAAGTGCTTGATGCACATCGTTTCCCAGCCAGCGTAATCAAGCCTTATGATGCTAATGATCGGCTGGGTGCCGTTACGTTCCATTGTGTATTTTGAGATCGCGGCTGATAATGCATCCATAAAATATGGATTGATTGACGCAAGTGCCAATACATCGAGATCCTCCGCATAAGCAACTGGAACACGCATTAGCCTACACATTAACTCAATATCAGGATTTTTTTCATAGAGCGCATTAGGCTTAATGAGTTTGCCCGCAAAGGGTACCCGCGTTGGAATAAATGGAAGGGTTTCCGCTAACTTGATAGAAATCGTCTCGACGCTTGCATCAAGCATCTCACTGCTGCCAGAGCTCAACTTGGCAAGATAATCAATAGGATCAGCTCCTTTTCCAGAAAGCCAATCACGCTTGACCATTTGCGCCACCTGATTGCAATCCTCAGCCGTGGCAAGATCATGTTGCTGCAGCATCGCCAAGGTGCGTATCAATGCATGCTCGAGAGCAATAGGAACCTCCTGGTTGACCACCGAGAAACTTTCTCTTCGCTCAGTTTCATCTGCGGATGAAGGCTCCACATTAGATAGAAGATCTTGCTCAAATGGCAATTCTTCATCTCCTTGGTCTTGAGGTCGTGCACCCATTGTTGTGTTGTTTAGTTTGAAGTAGTATTCGTTAATGTCTTAAATAATGCGTATACCGCCTTAGTTATTTAGCTGGTAATATCCATTCTAAATCCAGTTTCTATCGATTTTCGAATGCTGATTTAGAAAACGATTTGCGCCCC
>Ga0206128_1001847_pt1 | contig 20047 bp, 19 predicted proteins | sample Helgoland_Spring_7_FD_148601 | JGI IMG/M metagenome (GOLD analysis project Ga0206128, IMG submission 148601) | Pelagic subsurface seawater microbial communities from Kabeltonne, Helgoland, North Sea - Helgoland_Spring_Bloom_20160426_1 | ecosystem: Environmental > Aquatic > Marine > Epipelagic ... | reverse complement strand
GATTGTGACTAATGCACGGCATGCGGATGCACTAAGAAGGACCTCTCTAGCTCTGGCTAAAAGCATAGAGGCTGTAGAACTTAGTATTCCCGGCGATCTTCTTGCTCAAGACTTACGATTAGCCTTAGATGGTTTGGGCGAAATTACCGGCACTATTTCTACTGACGACTTGTTGGCCAATATCTTTAGTAAGTTCTGTATCGGGAAGTAAACTTATTATTACCAAGCAATAAGCTTTAAATATCCTGAACCCATCTCACTTGAATAATGAAGAATAATGGGTTGATTATAACGGAGGTCTGAAACCATTAATTGCTCAAAGCCCTCGAGGCTAATCACATCAATTAATTTACCCTGCATGGTATAAAAACGCACAGTCATAGCCGTTGGCCAAGTATTATCTAAGGTGAATTCTCCACTGTGTGGATTAGGGAAAATGGTCAATCCCGGCCCTTGTTGTTCATCCAGATCAAGCACGCCATTGCTGGCATCGGGTGTTGCAGTGATAAATGTCACCCAATTCGGTGAGGCATCATAAGTCCTACCGTAACTAACATCTGTAGTTTGAGCGGTATAACTGATATAATCTACTGTGTCAGCAGCCCCTAATGGGTCATAAAACAATGCGATTTCCTCTCCAGATTTAGAAAGTTTGAAAGGCGCATGATACGGATCATTTTGTGCTGAAGATGAAGCCCAAAACAAAACAAAGTCACCAGCAGCTAAGACTGTGTTCGGTAGTTCAAATTTTGACGGATTGTTCAAATCATCTGTGAGTGCATAATCGCCTAAATTTATGGGTGCATTAGAAGCATTGTAGAGTTCAATCCAATCATGATAGTCGCCGTTGCTGTCAGCAATAGTACCGTCATTACTTGCCATAAACTCATTAATTACCAGCCCTGATGTAGGTGTTTGAAAACCGACAGTATGAAACTCAAAGCCAGCACGCTCAGGAGAAAATTTTCCTATGGTCGATGCATCCGCATAAATGTAAAATTGCTTCTGTATGGTTGGTAAAAAAATAGACGCTCCATACACACCATCATTTGCCACACCATCTCCGTGCTGTCCATCGTCATACATTTGACTGCGCGTATATTTTCCATCGCTGGAGTCGCGAACATTGATATAGACTGCAGTCGCATTTGTAACATTAGCAGTAATGAAACCGCTTGAGGGAATCGTTCCAATCACATTCGCAACTATATTTGAAATTACCGGTTGTGTGGAAGATAGGTCGCTGAGCCCTAGAAGGTACGTTGCACGGGCATCCATTAAATTCCTCAAGCCTGGTGACGAACCGCCCCCAGGTCCACCGCCACCGGGTCCACCGCCCCCACCGCTCGATACATCAGTAGTGATGTTCGACTGAAACTGCGCGTAAGTGGTCAGCTTATTGGGATCTGCATTCACGGCATTATCAATGAGCGAATGCACCGCTTGCGCTCGAGTATAGAACAGACTTGCATTGGCACCAGAATTCGCAGCGAAATTTTCATTCATTATAGTCTTTAAGTGTGCCAAATACATACGCTTATACATGGGCACATTAAGTAATTTTTGAATCAAGGGCCATGACGCATCATTACTATGTAACATATGAGTCATCTGGGCTTTTGAAGTAGTATTTGTCAAACTGAGCGTACCGGTCATGGAGAATTGACCGAAACTCTCATTCATATCCCATACTATGGGATAGAACTGACCATTTTGCATGCGATAGAGGTAATAATTCTGCGCAAATCCTCCTGAATAACTGTCTAGATTGACAAGACCATTATTGAAGGCGTGCATCCAGAGTGTTTGATCAACATTCAAAAATTCTTCAATCGCCGTGATATGGTTTTTAAGCGTGTCGGTGAATGCAATCAAATCATGCCATCCATGGTCAGACTTTAACTCATAGCCTGCATAGTAGTCTGCGCTGTCCGTTCCTTCATAAACGAGATTAGGATAATCTGAAGTTCCAGGTCCTGCACCTGCCGGAGGGTTACATTTAATAAACGTTTCCTTGTTAGAGAAAAGATGCTGTTTAACGAAAGTTTTTGAGATTGCTTCAGAATTTGAATACAAACCTATTTGCGTGCCATTTACGAAAACAACCGCATAATTTGATTTAGGGGCAACCATGTATTTCCTTGCTACTTCATACGATAACACCTCCCTTAAAAAAGAGGGGTCTTTCGCTACATTGCTGAGCTTAATATCCTTGAATCCTTGATAATCTTGAGTCTTATAAGTATCTAACTCGATATGCCAAGGATTTTTACTCTGATTCGCATTGTAGGTCGAATTCCCCTTGTATTTCACACCGACACTGTCAAAAATCGTCCCATTAATGGCAACGGTTTGCGCCATCACATACCCTTCACTACCAGACTTTGCCGTATCTAACATGTAATCCCAGTTACTCTGAGAAAAGACAATCTTTATTTCTTGAATGGTCCCTATATCATAAAAAGATTGGGCTTTTAAGGACGACTGAAAAAGAAATGCCAATGCAATTAGAGCATGGCGTACGATAGTGTGGCGGGCGGAATTCAAGTCAATGGGGTTTATTGTTCATGTAAAGATAGATGCCATATTTCTTTTGAAGTTTAAGCTTCACTATTTTTTTATTGCGATGTGCCCAAGCGTATTACTTTTGAGGAGTGATTTATACCAAATGAAAAAAGACATTGAAATCCCAATAGTTAAAGACGTTTACGTTGCGGCAGTTTTGATGACTGGTGATACTGGTGAGCAACAGTGGTGGGTACATTTAATCAACGACAGTACATCTCCGCTCGAAAACGTCATGATTCAAAGCCGCGGGTACAGTAATTTAGAAACGAAAGCAGGGATAAAAACAGCCACACTCAGAAAGGTGCTTAAGGTTTTGCCTGCAAAATCGGCCGCAAAGTTAGAACCAATCATGCCAGAAGTATTCCATCTCTTTAACGAATACTGGGTGACGTTTTTTGAGGAGAACACTTTAAAAGACCGCAAATTTATCTTCGGTCCGCACACCATCGAAGCTGCTTTTCAAGAAGATTTACCGGTAGTAAAGGATAAAGGAATAATTGTACGCTAGTTAGACTTTTTTAGAGAAGTCGCGTCCGTTTCTCACCCGATGCCAAACTACCCATGCTAGAGTTGCATTGATCAAATAAAAGGCATATTTCGCTACGTAGGCAATGTTGCCAAACAAGACGTTTTGATACAGTTTTAATACGTTGTAAACCTGCCAGCTCGCCCAAGAATCTGCATACATCCTAGGGGTATTTAAAATGCCGGAATATGTAATGCCAGTAATTATCGCTGTGATGGTGAACTTGGCTGTATTAGCGCCTAATGGCGCGCGTAAGAAATCAGTAAAACCGACGTAATTCAAAGCGATTCCCAGCGCAAACGCGATGGCTATATTTATAAAGTAAATGGCATCAATTTTTCGTGGGATCCGGTCTTTTCTGCGTTTCCAATAGAGGTACGACACCCCAGCACCAATAAAGGAGATAGGATAGGTTAGAAAAGCAGCGTCATTCCCTAAATAATAGTCTACGAAAGCCGAATTCACGGCCGTTAACAATCCTATCAGGTTACCTATGTTGTTTCTTTTTGTCACTAAACGCGTGACCATCATGGAACCAGCAGCCCCAAACGTTGAGAATATACCAATAGGGATATCTTGACGAACCGTTTTGTGAAAACCTAAGGCAAAAGAAATCAGAAGGACAAGGAGTACACCAAGGGCGTCCATCCACTTACTTTCCGTTATCTCTTGTAATCGTCTTCCCCGTTCCACAAAGCCTAATTGAATTCCAAATGTAAATGGAAAGCGCTGTCTAAAAGATATTATTTAACTGAAAGTAAGGTGTTCAGTCCAAATTCTACATTTCTTACGATGTATACGCCAGTGGAGATTTGTTCAGGAAGCTGCACCCACCCTTCCAGAACTGGTAAAATCGCAAGTAAACGTCCATTGAAATCGTACAAAGCCACATCGTTGATAGAAGAGGCGTGTGCGATAAAAAATTGGTCTACAGCAGGATTGGGATAGATCGCCCAGCTTGATGTGTATTCATCTAACCCGATGTTGGAAATAGAGATGCAATCGCTCCATTCACTACAATTTCCTTGCGTTACTTTGACGGCATAGTCGCCATTTGAGGTTACCACATATGTGGCGGAAGTGGCTCCTGTGATGAGTGAGCTATCACTGCAATTGATCCACTGGTAGGTTGCGTTAGTCGCGAGGGCAGATAATACAATACCGTTAGCAGAAGTTCTTGTATCAACTGTATCTATAGTTAAGTCATAGGTAACGATAGAATCACAGCCCGCTACCGCTCCTGTACCTTGAGTAAAGGTCCAATCATAGGTTCCTGTTTCATCCCAATAGCCACTGCTATCTGGAATCATGTACTGGCTGCAAGCCGTTGCTACTACGGTGTCGTACACGGTCTGACTTAAATTTTGTCCATAGGTCCAATTACTGCTCGAGCCACTCAAGCTAAAGTTTTGAAGTGTACCATTATTACTTCCGGATTGGTCCGTAAGCGTAGTAGTATTAGAATTGCTGCCATCGGCCAAACCATCATTCATGGTGTAATACAAAACCAAATTATTTGATGGTGTACAAATTTCACCATTCATGTGCGCTAGTACATCGGCATCAGTTAGTGCGATATTCCAGAGACGAAACTCATCAATGTCACCACCAAACGGATTTGCACCATCCACCCTACGGCCAATAACCACATTTCCTGCGCTTGTTGCAGGTGTCGTGGTAAAATTGCCCGTAGCACAGACTATTCCATCAACATAAAGAGTCACTTTTTTAGTGGCAGAGGGGTCATAAACAGCCGCAACATGATGCCAAAGCGAATCATTTACAGCAACGGTACCACTGAGCCCTGTACCGCCAATTTCTAGTCGAACGGAATTGGCCCATAACAAGTTAAGAGTGAATCGTTTACCATTGACGAAAGTACCCATGTCTGCAATGACCTGTTGAACCCCACCGGCGGCTCCTGGAATGCAATTCTCGTTCGTTCTAATCCACGCTTCAAAACTACGTGCCACATTGCCTTGTATGGCAGACTTTGTTGTACTTACATAGTCGTCCACCCCATCAAAATGTAAAGCGTTGTTGGTTTGTGCGAAGGCAATCGACATGAATATTGTGGCGATTAGTGAATAAAAATGCCTCATTAGGTAGTTTTTTTTGTACTATCGAAAATAGCACATTTGTTTATATGAAGGATATCATTAATAACACTGCTGATCACGTCAGGAAGCAACTGCAAAATGCAGAAGGCGGACACGATTGGTTTCACATTGAGCGTGTTTGGAAAAACGCCAAACTGATCGCTGCTAAGGAGCACTGCGATATAGAGGTAGTTCAACTAGCCGCTTTACTGCACGATATCGCTGACTCAAAATTTCATGGGGGCAATGAAGAAATTGGACCCACAATGGCAAGGGAATTTCTAGAAAATGCAGGACTTAAGCCACAAAAAGTCGAACACATCGTTGCCATTGTTGAAAATGTGAGTTTTAAAGGAGGCCACAACACACGCAGCCATTCCAGCATTGAGCTGGATATTGTACAAGATGCCGATCGCCTCGATGCCATCGGTGCAATCGGGATCGCGCGTACCTTCAATTATGGAGGGTATAAAAACCGTGCGATTTACGACCCAGCGATTGCTCCGAATCTAAATATGACGAAGGAGGAATATAAAAAATCGACAGCGCCAACGATCAATCATTTTTATGAAAAGCTGCTGCTCTTAATAGATCGAATGAATACCCAAACAGGAAAGGACATAGCCTTAGAGCGACACCGTTTTATGGAAACTTTTCTGGACCAATTTTATGCGGAGTGGGACGGCTCGCGCTAATTCTGTCGTAATTTGCTTTTACCTAAACAACATCACGCATGACATTTCGAATTTTACACCGCTACCTCGGCTATTTCTTAGCAGGTATTATGATGGTTTATGCTTTAAGTGGCATCACCCTTATTTTCAGAAAAACCGATACCTTCAAACTAGAAGTTCAAAAAGAAATCACCGTTGAAGCGGGCCTCACCGAAGAAACGCTAGGCCCAGCCTTGAGGATTCGCGATCTAAAAGCTATCTCAAATGACGGTATTATTATTGTTTTTGAGCAGGGCGATTATAACTCCAAGACGGGCTTGGCAAAGTACACCACCAAAGAATTACCGAAATGGCTCGATAAATTGACGCATTTGCATAAAGCAACGACTGAAGATCCGCTATACTACTTCAACATTTTCTTTGGTCTTGCCCTACTATTTTTAGCCATTTCGAGTTTCTTTATGTTTGCCAAATCTTCTTTAATTTTCAAAAAGGGACTTTGGTTCACAATTAGCGGTATAGTACTGGTAATCATAATGTTAATGATATAGTCATGAGACTCCTCCTCTTCTTCGTTTTGAACTTTGGTGCCCTCGCTTTGGGCAGTTACCTGATGGGTGATGGTCCCATGGGCAGTTGGTATACGAACCTCAATAAGGCGCCGTGGACACCTCCGGGTTGGGTATTTGGTGCGTCTTGGACCTTGATCATGATCTGTTTAAGCATTTTCATGAATAAAGCCGTTCAAATTGAAGCACTTAGCAAGACCATTTTATGGATTTATGGGGTCCAATTGGTCCTGAACATTCTTTGGAATCCACTTTTCTTCGACCTGCACTGGATGGGAATCGCTTTGATTGAAATCATCCTATTGGTCTTTGTGGTTGGGTTCATGGCCATCAAGGCAAAGCCGTATATGCCCCTGCTTACATGGCTGCTCACACCTTATGTATTATGGTTGAGTATTGCGATAACGTTGAATGCTTATGCTTTACAAAATAATTACTAAGAAAAATGTTCTACTACTTCTGTCGGTGAGTATAGGACTTCCACTCCTTTTTATGACCGGTTGTAGAGCTTTGGTAAAGAACATTTATCAAAGTATGGATTGTGACCAATTCAATATTGATCATATTGAGTTACGAACAGGAATAAATATCCCAAGTGTCCAACGAAATTACTGTGAACTCATCGATAGTGTGCGGAGTGTTTCTTTTCAAGTACTATTGAACACTGAGGAATTGGAAATATATAGCGCCAAATATTTTGAATGGAATGCGCCTGTTTTCACCGCTGAAGGCGAGCGTAGCGATACCAGATGGGAGGCTAGTTTAGATACTTCGTCGCGAGCGCTTAACTTCAACTTATACTATTTAAAAGATGAGTGATCTAGAAAAACATTACGTAAATCGGTCCAATTGGATACGGGCAGCCGTTTTAGGTGCCAATGACGGAATACTCAGTGTTAGTAGTATCGCAGTCGGAGTAGCTTCGGCAAGTGCCACTACTGCACCTGTTGCAGTCGCAACATTGGCTGGATTAGTCGCGGGAGCCTTGAGTATGGCTGCAGGGGAATACGTCAGTGTGAGCTCTCAATCGGATATAGAGCAAGCGGATTTGGCGCGCGAAAGAAAGGAACTCGAAGAAATGCCCGAAGTTGAAGAACGTGAATTAGCTAAAATTTATGTTGCCCGTGGTTTAACGGAGGTAACGGCAGCAGAGGTGGCACGTCAACTGCACGAACACGATGCTTTGGCGGCGCATGCAAGAGACGAGTTAGGCATTAATGAAATGACTACGGCACAACCTTTACAAGCCGCTGGTGCGAGTGCCTTGAGTTTTTTGATTGGCGGCTTATTCCCTTTCGGACTTATTTTCCTTTTCCCTTTGGAAGATCTGTACTGGGCGGAATATGTCTTCAGTATTTCATTTTTAGCGCTTCTTGGGGCTGTAAGTGCGCAAATTGGAGGCAGTAATCCCTGGAAAGCAGTGATTCGAATAACGATTTGGGGCACCATTACCATGGGTCTCAGCGCATTGGTAGGAAGTTGGGTTCAAATAGGGCTTTAGCACTACCTTTGCCGCAATGGCGACAAGAATCAACAAATACCTCAGTGAGATTGGACATTGCTCTAGACGCGGAGCAGATAAACTGCTTGAGCAAGGTCGAATCACCATTAATGGTGTAGTACCTGAATTAGGCGAAAAGGTTCAAGACGGCGATGTAGTCGCCGTTGACGGTAAGGTGGTTGGCAAACGCACGGAAAAACACGTCTACATAGCTTTAAATAAGCCTCGCGGGATTGTTTGCACCACAGATCGCGGTGTAGAGAAAGATAATATTGTTGACTTCGTCGGGCATCCACAGCGTATTTTCCCTATTGGCAGATTAGACAAGCCTTCAGAGGGACTTATTCTCATGACGAGTGATGGAGATATCGTAAATAAAATTTTGCGTGCTAGAAACAATCACGAGAAAGAATACGTCGTGAACGTTCATAAGCCAATCACACAGGAATTCATCACGAGAATGCGCAACGGCGTCCCTATTTTAGATACAGTTACCCGCAAATGTCTTGTCGAACAAATAGGCCCAAAAACATTTAGAATCATCCTTACGCAAGGCTTGAATAGACAGATTCGCAGAATGTGTGAATATTTGGAGTACCGCGTAACGAAACTAAAGCGTGTTCGTATTATGAATATTGAGCTTGACTTGCCAGTCGGCGCATGGCGCGATTTAAAAAAGCATGAACTGCAGACGCTCAATAGACTGTGTGAATCCAGTAGCAAAACACATTTTTGATGGCGATCTTAAGCGCACACATTCAATTCATCCCCTTAAGCAACGAAACACCAATGGCCGCTGTGGATAGCGCTATAGCGTTAATACAAACAGTGGGCTTAACGTATGAAGTGGGGCCCTTCGGCACGAGTGTGGAAGGCGAGGCAAGTAGTATTCAAGAATTGGTTCATAACCTGCTAAAGAGTACTATTTCTAAAGAATTTTTGCTCAATGTCCAGTACCACGTAGGAACGGACAAACTGAGTAATGCTGATAAGGTCGCAAAGTTCAGATAGTTCTCTTGAACTAGGCCAGTTGAACACTATATTTGCGCCCGATTAATCGAACACTCTAAAACGTCGAATATGTCTAAGATTCTGTACACGAAAACAGATGAAGCACCAGCACTAGCTACCTACAGCTTCTTACCTATAGTGAAAGCATTTACTGCAAAGGCGGGGATTGAAGTAGAAACGAGAGATATCTCTTTAGCCGGTAGAGTATTAGCAACATTCCCAGAGTACTTAGGTGACGAACAGCGTATTTCTAACGATTTACTTGAATTGGGGGAATTGGCAAAAACACCAGAAGCAAACATTATCAAGCTTCCAAACATTAGTGCTTCCATTCCTCAATTGAAGGCTGTGATCGCTGAACTTCAATCTGCAGGTTTCGCAGTACCCAACTATCCGGAAAACGCAACAACTGCAGGAGAGAAAGACGTAAAAGGCCGCTACGACAAAATTAAAGGATCGGCTGTTAATCCTGTCCTCAGAGAAGGAAACAGTGACCGACGCGCTCCGAAAGCAGTAAAAAATTACGCTCGTAAACACCCACACAGCATGGGCCAATGGTCTGCAGACAGTGCAAGCCACGTGAGCAGCATGACTGACGGTGATTTTTACGGCACGGAAACCAGTACCACACTTATAGAGGACTGTAGCGCCCAAATTCGCTTTACAAATAGCAACGGCGCTATTGAGATTCTCAAGGAATCATTTCCCCTACTCGCTGGTGAAATCATTGATACCGCCACTATGAATATGGCAAAGCTAAAAGCGTTTTTAGCTGAACAGGTAGCGGATGCGAAAGCAAAAGGTGTTCTGTTTTCCTTACATATGAAAGCGACCATGATGAAGGTCAGCGATCCCATCATGTTTGGAGCTGCCGTCGAAGTATACTTCAAAGAGGTGTTCGCAACTTATGCTGAAGATTTCGCTGCACTAGGCGTAAATGTCCGCAATGGACTGGGCGACGTCTATGCAAAGATTGGCCAATTGCCAACCGCCAAGCGCCAAGAAATAGAATTGGCACTTGAAACTGCCATCGCACATGGTCCAGACTTAGCGATGGTAAATTCAGACAAAGGGATTACCAACCTGCACGTGCCAAGCGATGTAATCATTGATGCCTCGATGCCTGCAATGATTCGTACCTCAGGTAGAATGTGGGATAAAGATGGTAAAGCACGCGACACAAAAGCCGTTATTCCAGACCGTTCCTACAGCGGTATCTACGAGGCAACTATTAATTTCTGTAAAGAGCATGGTGCGCTTGACCCGACGACTATGGGCTCAGTGAGTAACGTTGGTTTGATGGCGCAAAAGGCGGAAGAATATGGTTCGCACGACAAAACATTCCAAATGAAAGCCTCTGGGCGTGTAGATGTAATGGTTGGAGATTCAGTATTACTCAGCCAAGAGGTACAGGCGGGTGACCTGTTCCGCATGTGTCAGGTGAAAGATGCCCCCATAAAGGACTGGGTAGCTTTGGCCGTACGTCGTGCCCGCGCCACTCAAATGCCCGCTGTATTTTGGCTAGACGATGAACGTGCACACGACCGCGAATTGATTAAAAAGGTAGGAGAATACCTGCCGGAACACGATACCGACGGTTTAGATCTATTCATCATGTCCCCGATAGAAGCCACAACGTTTAGTTTAGAGCGCATTGTTCAAGGATTGGATACCATTTCTGTTACTGGAAATGTATTGCGCGATTACCTCACTGACCTCTTCCCTATCCTCGAGGTAGGTACATCCGCTAAAATGCTCTCCATCGTTCCTTTAATGAATGGCGGTGGTTTATTTGAGACGGGTGCGGGCGGATCGGCACCGAAACATGTGGAACAGCTTACGAAAGAAAACTACTTACGTTGGGACAGCTTAGGGGAATTCCTTGCATTGGGCGTGAGTCTAGAACATTTTGCAGAGAAAGACGGCAATGAGAAAGCAGCGGTATTATCGCGCACTCTGGACGATGCTACGTCTAAATTCTTAGATACAGATAAGAGCCCTACAAGACGATTGGGTGGAATTGACAACCGTGGTTCACACTTCTATCTAGCCATGTACTGGGCACAGGAATTAGCACAACAAAATGATGATGCTGAACTTAAGGCAACTTTTGCGCCGCTAGCAGAGGCGCTTGCTTCAAACGAGGATAAAATTGTTGAAGAGCTCATCGCTGTACAAGGAAATCCTGCAGATATAGGTGGATACTATTTCATGAATGACGCACTTGCGGGTACCATCATGAGACCGTCAAACACCCTAAATACGGCAATTGATAACTTCTAATCTCAGGAAGTACTAGAAACAAAAACCCGGCGCTGCGCGCCGGGTTTTTTATGCTTAAAAATTTTTCGCTCCTATTTGCCGAAAGCAAAGATCAAAGGAACATGCAATCGCTTGGCCCAACTCTTCTCATCGTGCGCCGCACCCGGGAACTTTTGTGTGGTCCAATTCTCTCCCGACACAAATCCATTTTCCTCTAAAACAACATTGACATTGACCTGAAACGGCTCATACATCGCATCAAGCGTTTCTGTTCCATAATCGAAATATATCTTGCCGACGCGCTCCGGAATGATGTTCTGCTTCACATAGGCATTAAAAACTGCAGGAATTTCTTCATTCGGAGCAAATCCCCCTGGCCAATGCGTGCTCATACAAAGTGCAGTGCCAAACACATCCGGGTATTCTCCGACAGCATACATACTCATCAGGCCCCCCATAGAGCTACCCATGATCGCGGTTGATGCCGCAGAAGTATGCACTGTGAAATGACCATCAACAAAAGACTTCACCTCTTCTACCATGTAGCGGAGGTAGTTATCGCTATTTACACTAAAAGTAGAATCTGACCCGTAGCGTTTCGATATTTCTGACAGTACAGAATCTGAGAACGCCGCTTGCAAGTGAGCTGCTGGTTTTTGTGGAAAATATTCAAAGTTTCTACGCTGACCACCATTGTACAAGGCCACAACAATCGTTGGTGTTATGACGTCATCGATAATTAGGCTGTCCAAAATCTCATCCACGCGCCACTCCTGACCGTTCCAAGTCGTGGTTGCATCAAAAAGCATCTGTGCATCGTACATGTACAAAACATTATGCTTCTGAGTACCGTCGTAGGAAGACGGGAGCCAAATATCTAAAGGACGCGCCGGAATAAAATCACTAGCCAATTCCCCGCGCAACAAGGTCCCTGCAGCTACCCCTTCAATGGTATCTAGCACCATAGAAGGTGCCTCCACTTCAGATGAATCGCCAGGGTGCTGAACACAGCTGAATAATAGAATGCTTAAAGTAATTGCGACAAATCCCTTCATCTTACTTTACCCAAAGAATTAAGGTCTCCATTGGTCCCACTTCAATGGCGCCTCTACTCAAATCAACCTTTTCCTCGGTGATCAAATTTTCACCGCTCGTGGCTCCCTTTAATCCTTGCGAGAATCTAGCGAGGTCAATGGTCTTACCTTCTTTGTTGCGGTTGGCAACCACCATAATATTCTCTTGTTCAAAAGTTCTGAAGTATACGTAGACCTCCTCTTGAGGGATAAAGTGCAGCAATTCTCCTGAATTCAGTGCACAGCTTTTTTTGCGTAAATGGGCCAACACTCGAATGTATTCCTGAGCTTCCTTCTGCTGGGCAGTCAGTCCTTCTCCAGTGAAGGCGTTCACAGCATCTCCTTTCCAACCGCCAGGAAAATCGGAACGAATCACGCCGTGATCCGAGGTTCCTGGATTGCTCATCAAAATCTCAGTACCGTAGTAAAACTGGAGGGTACCGCGAGTCGTAAAGAACAAAGTCATCGCCATTTTCCATTTGTCAAAATCTTCATTCAATTGCGTGTAAATGCGGCTCATATCATGGTTGTCCGGAAAAATCATAATGTTGTTAACATCGCTGTACATGTAGTCATTAGCCAGACTCTCATAAATCTTCGTCATGCTGCTTCTCCAGCCGGATTCACCATTCAATCCTTCAATCAGAGCCGATTGTAAAAGGAAGTCCATTACACTCGGCAAATAAGTGGTGTAGTCGTCCATCTTGGTTGTTCCCGCCTGCCAATAGCTGATCAACGATGGATCACTAACCCATTCCTCCCCGACAATGTTGAAGTTCGGGTACTCGTCGAGAATGGCCTTGGTCCAATCCGCCAAAAATTGCTTGTCCGGATACGACCAGGTATCCATCCGAATACCGTGCAGTCCCAAATATTCAACCCACCAGATGGAATTTTGAATAAGGTAACGGGCCAATTTCTCGTTGCGCTGGTTCAAATCCGGCATCGTCTCCACAAACCATCCGTCTGTGAATTGCTTGCGATCCACCTCTGCTGCATGTGGGTCGAACCTGCTGACTTTCATGTGATTCGTCTGGGTAAACTCCGGCCATTGATTCACCCAATCCTCACTGGGCAAATCACTCATCCACGGGTGTAGACTTCCTATATGATTCGCCACTTGATCCATAATAATCCCAATACCTTTCTCCTTAGCCTTATCTGCCAATTCCTTGTATTGCTCATTCGTCCCATAGCGTGGATCCACATTGTACAAATTCGTCATGGCATACCCATGGTAGCTGTAGGTTTCCATATTATTCTCGAGTACAGGATTCAGCCACAAGCTAGAAATCCCCATCTTCTCGAAATAATCCAAGCTCTCAATGATTCCCGCCAAATCACCTCCGTGTCTTCCACCGATAAATTCACGATTCGGCCCCTCTAACATGCCTTTAACTTGGTCATTACTAGCATCCCCATTACGGAAGCGATCTGGGGTGATCAGGTAAATAAAATCGGCTGAAGAAAATCCCTTACGCGATGCACTTCCATCCGCACGCAGACCTAATGCCACTGACAAGCGACCTACTTTCTTTCCCTTCGTATTGCGAAAGACCAAGGTATGATCGCCTACTTTGGCATCCACCGGTACCGTTGCCGTCACAAACAAATAGTTTGGGCTTTCCAATCCTTCACTTTTTATGACTTCCAATGTGGTACTTTCCGCCACTAACTGAGAGATATCTTTACCGTGTACCATAAATTCCACGGTATTCATCTCCATCCCAATCCACCAGCTTGCAGGCTCAATTTTTTCTACAACCTGCGCCTGCGCGTTAATAGCGAATGCTAATACAAGACTAATCAATAGCTTCTTCATGAGGTATCTTCTTATTCTCCTTAAATGTACAACCCGAACAACATTTTACCTCATGTTTGTTAAAGACCCCGTAGTTTTGCATAAAAGATGAGCAAATGGCAAAATTGAAATTACAAGCGGAGGTTTTGAGCGCCCTTGAACACGCCGAGCTACTAAATTTTAGTGCCGCTCAACGCGCCGTAGTAAGCACCATTAAAAGTGGACAGAACAAATGGCTCATTGCTCCAGATCTATCCCCGCTTCGCGTCGCCGTAGCAGCGACCATCATTCACAAACTAAAACAGAGCCATGAAGATGTGGCACGCGCCTTAATCCTTGTTCAAAATTCGGAAGTCGCAGAAGAATATGCGCAGTACTTTGAAACGCTAGGGAAACATACAGATCTTCGTGTTTGGATGGCGTACCAGGGGCCGCAACTGTTAAAGCAGAAAGAAGATATCTACTTTGGCGCTGATGTTGTTATAGCCACACCCAAACGCTTAAATGAATTGTTAAATATAGAAGGATTCAATAGCGCCGCTGTACAAACGCTTGTGCTTGACGCATCGGATCAATTACTAAAAGTAGGCAACATCGCCTTCACACAGCGCATCAGCGATAGTATCCCTACAAAACAACGCGTTTCTTTGAGCACGGAAAACAAAGGAAGTACCACAGTATACATGGACCAATTTGCCTTTCCCTTTTCTATTGAAGAGTTTTAAGCCTGTATCTTGAGTCGATCGTCAGGCCAATAGCCGCAATCCCGAGCAGGATAGGCTTCGCTCAAACCTAATAAACTTTGCTTCCACCATTCTTGAGCATCCGCAATCAATACATCTCCGTCTGTATGGGAAATAGGAACGGCTCTCACATCGACGTAAGCATTAATTTTTGTCTCACAGCAAACGGCCCACAGATGTGAGATGAAGTTAATCCCTATTGGGAAACCCGTTTTTGCCGAATCGAAATGCAAACTCCATTGGTAAATGTCGAATCCATGCTTTGCACTTTCATAGAACATCGCCGGTTTTAAGGGCAACATCTGCGGTCCTTCCCAAGAAGTACCCTCCGGAAACAGAACCACAGTTTGACCATCCTTTATAGCGGCGATAATATTATCACGTGTCTTCGTGCGACTTTCTTTACTTTCTCGTTTAACCCAAAGCACACCCAAGGCTTTTGCAGCCCAACCAATAAGCGGCCAACTTTTAACCTCCGCTTTTCCAACAATGGTAAAAAGATCGCTCGTCGGGACGAAAAGAACATCTAAATAAGAGCGATGGTTCGCCATCAAAATACCTGGACCAATTTTATCAAAGCGTGGGCCACTCACCTTAACCCCTACAATCCAAAGTAACACCCAGCGGAGTGCCATGAATACGCGGTGCGCGATTCTCCTACCTGCGAAGGGATATAAAACCGCAAGGCTGAGCACCCCCAGTAAAATGATAGTAAAAACTCCGCAAACGCGAATAAAACCTAAGACACTTTTCATTTATGTAATATACTCCTAGAATTATAGGTCGTCACAATAGAGAAATCTCAAATTAATGAGAATATAAATTTAAAATCCTTCAAATGTAATCCAATCGAACGCAATGGGCTCTCAAAAAAGAGACTAGAAATTCCAGCGGTCTCTAAAAGTATCCCTTACATCAATGCCTATTTTCAGTCGAAATCCTGGATCTATTTCTGCAGGACTGGTTAAATAATAAAAACCAAAACGTGTAGGGGTATCCCAAAGCTTCACTTTTCGCTCTAGTCCCACATAAGTCTCGAGATACGAGAAATTACTCGTAGGTAAATACAACGCGCTAAAGCCCACTGCCGTGCCCAAACCTAAACGATTCAGCAATGGAATTCGATCCAACAAGAAGCCATCAAAATGGTGGACACCGAAAGACTGAACATATACCTCAGGTGAAGCAAACGTCTCTGGTAAACTCTGCATAGTGAATAAGGGATTCGTAAATAGTAAAAAATCACCCCCTCTAAACCATTTGTATTCTATAAACCTAACCGATGCGGGATCGTTCAAAAATCCACCCGAAACAAAGTTGTAAAAACTCTCACCGGGTGTCCCCCAGCGTACCATATCCTCCACCTGAAACTCGTACTTCGTGTAGCGTACATCAGAACCAAAAATATTGGGAAGTCCTTGTTTTAAACTTAACCTGAAATCTGGCCAACGACTGCTCAACACAATTTTTTGCCGCCCTTTCAAATAATACCGTTGGAACGGTCTAATCAAGATTTCGGCGCCTAATTGAGCTACGGTATAGGTTTCAAAATAGCCGGGCTGGTTACGCGCACCAAATAAATCATTTGACCAATCGGCGAATTCCAATCCTTCAATGCTCTGTCTTTTGCTATATTCTAGCCCCAATCGTGTGTAAAATCCATTCAACCACTCGTATTTGTGGTAGCTCTCGACGTACGTTTTCTGTATAAAATTACTGCGTGCTAATAAACCAGTTAAATCAATGCTCTGGGTAATCTGATCGTAGGTGTCCCCTACTTTTAAATGAACTGAGCCATTGTGCAATGGAGCATACGTATACCCGACATCCATCGACCCCTTCATATCCTGGTTCTTAAAACCGTAGTTGAGATTGCCGTAAAAGTTGATAGCATTATCATTTTCAAAGCGCTTTCCCAAAACCACTGAAGGTCGCCAGCGCATACCACCTATTCCAAGAAGGTTCCATTGACCGATCAGAGGGCTGAAATAAAAATTGGTCCCTTGGCTTCTTTTCCGGTAACCAATCCCGCTAAATAATGGCTCGTACCAATGAAATGCGTTATATATCGCATCCATGCTGTCCAAATAGCTGTCGGAATTTAAATACCGAATTAAACTATCTTGCTTTCGGGTCCATTGGTCCAATTCCTCGCCCTCTGGGCGATATTCCTCCCAATAACTTAAATCCCGCATTTGATCACCTGGCAGTGAACCTACCTGCATCGCTCGCTTCACCGCAGGAATGATAGGCAAATCCATACCCTCTAATTGCCATTCGAAAACACTTTTTATTTCGTTATTACGGATCGTAATAAATGCGTTGGAAAATAGATGTCCCTTAGTGTAGGTTTGCTCGACCGTCAATTTTCCAACCGTGCCCTTAAATGAAATTGGTCTTAACTGCGATGCATTGATAAGTACGGTCCCAGACCAGCCGCTCATGCCTGGCTTTGGAACAAAACCTAGTTCAACAAAAGACTCCCCTGCAAACAAATATTCCTTTAACCAACGAAACTCATATACATTAAAACAATCCCAGTCCAATAATCCTGAAACAGTACGAGCAGATGCCTCTGGTATTTCGTTAGAGCTAAACGGATAAAAGAAAGCACGATCGAAGGACATCTCAGGATACTTCTCGAACAGTCCGGCATCCTGATCCCCATTGAAATCAAAAGATGGATTTATAGTAAAACTTGCATCAAAACGTACAGATCGTCCATCATTTGGTGCGTATTTACTGTAATCACGATAAGCCTGCACCTCCTGTCGTACTACTGGGCCGTTAAAAAACACATGAGCAACTTGCTCAAAGTCAACAGCATTAGTAGAACTCGTATACTTCCGGCTGTAATACTTTAAATTGTCAGGAGCCGAACGCTCCAAACGCCTCCAATTTTGCTTTAAAGCTTTGACTAAAACCTTCGCAGGATCTTCATGATCAATAACCGTTACTTGTTGCAAAATTATGCTTGTATCGTTCTGTCCTATTAAGGAAGCAGATAAAAACACCAAGACAATTACAGCAAAAAGTGATCGATTCATTTTTAGTTTAAACATGAGCACAAGGTAAAAAGAAAACCCCCTCTGCACTAGTGCACAGAGGGGGCTGCTTAAACATTGTCGGTATTAATCAAACAACCTTTTCTTCTTCGCTGCATTCCATCCCATTGAAAGACCAAACCTGTAGGATGATCCGTCTTTAGGTGGTATGAGAAAGGCATTGATAGGGAAATTCATTTCTCCACTTTTCACCGTCTTACCCACTGAGAATACTAATGCAGTACTAAAGCTTATTTCACCGCGACTGTCCAATTGACCGTCTAAGGTTCTCGAAACATCGATGGTTGGACCGAAAGCAAACTCCCAACCAGAATTGTTCGATCGTAAACCATTCAAAATGGTTAGGTTCGGAATGAATCGATTCGATTCAAGACCAGAAATCATCGGAACAATCTCGGCTAAGGCCTGCCAGTTACCAGTGGTGATGTATGCTTTCTCAAATTGATAACCAAACTGCGAAGACAACGGAATCTGTTGATTGAAACCTCCCTCATTTAAAGGCTTTGCTAAAATTTTCGCATTATTCCCCGTCACGAAACCGAAGCCCATACGAGGACCCTCTGCAACCAACGTTCTGTCAAACGGGTTATTCAGAATGTTATCGTAATCATTGGCAACGGTGACGCGACGAACTAACTCTGGATCCACCTCTACACCCAACATATCTTTGAGGGCAAGTTCTGCCATAAGGAGATCATTTTTAGGAACATCGACATAATTTCGATTAGTACTCTTAACAAATTTTCCTTCCGTAACATCAAATAGTCGTACGGTAGTACTCACTTTTTCACCGAGCAAGTTCATGGAACCGGTAAGAATGAAATCAACATCTAACTGCTCACCGTATTCTTTCAAACAAATTCTAGAGAAACATCCTGTAAAATCTTTTCCATCACGCTCGGAAATGTATTCGATATCATAGTTGTCCATGACTTCATAACCGGACATATTGATCATCTCAAGTGACAGCTTTTGAATGATCTGATAGCGTTCTACTTCGTTGTAACCGCGTGTATCAAAATCTAACACAGCTACAGAGGGCTTCGATTGTGCTTTTGCGCTAAATGCGCCCAAGGCTAATGCAATAACAAATAGTAAATTTTTCATAGTTCGTTGTTTTTAATGTCTTTCGACACTGCTAAAGTCCAACGAACCGGTACACTATTTTAGGCCATAAATTCTCGATATACAGCTGTATATAGACTTTTTATACAATTTTTTGACTGCTTTGATGATTTTCGTATCAGAATTGATACTTTTTATTCTTTTCGAAAGCTCTATACAGGCTTGCCCTACTCACACCTATGTATTGAGCGAGGGTAATTCTATCCATAATATGATACAATTCTCTTCGCTGCTGCTGCACCCATTCAATGCGATCAGGGGTCTTATTCATTCGCAACATATTGAGTCTCGCCCTCCGACTCTTTTGAATTTCAGCAGTGCCGCTCAAATACAAAAGGTTAATTACAACAGGATACTGCTGAAGCAGCCGCATATAGTCCTCTTCTTTTAACCTTAAAATCTCGACACTTGTGTACGCCGTAAAATAATGTTGGGGACGTTGATTGGCGAAAAGAGTATCCTCATTCACAAATATGGATGAGGGGGGTATCATATTAAAAAGGGTATCCTCCTTCGCATAGGGACTGCGGTACATTTCCTTCAAGAATCCATCCTTTAAAAACCAGAAGTCTTTGTTAGTGGCGCCCAATTCAACCAATACCCTTCCTTTTTCCGCGCGAATACCCGAATCCATTGCAGCGATAATGGCATCAATCGCTTCATCAAAATATGCTGAATACACCGGCAGCGATTCAAAGTAGGTTCGCATCGCCGCTTTCTCTCCGCTATTCATGACCTATTTCTTTTAATGATCTGAACAATGAGGCTCGAGAAATGCCGAGGTAGTCTGCCAACTCCCGTCGCGGAATCAAATGCAATAAATCTGGAAATTGCTCTAATGCAGCATGAATTCTATTTGTTCCTGAAGTTTGAAGCATCTCATAAGTAGTATTTCTATATTCAGTCATACTTAGGTTGATCAACACCTTCATTAATTTAACACCAAGGCCTCCTTGACGAAGAACGTTTTGAAAATGTATGGATGGTAAGTAGGCGACTTTCGCCTTCGATAGCGCCTTGGAATAGGTAT
>Ga0206128_1001846_pt1 | contig 20054 bp, 17 predicted proteins | sample Helgoland_Spring_7_FD_148601 | JGI IMG/M metagenome (GOLD analysis project Ga0206128, IMG submission 148601) | Pelagic subsurface seawater microbial communities from Kabeltonne, Helgoland, North Sea - Helgoland_Spring_Bloom_20160426_1 | ecosystem: Environmental > Aquatic > Marine > Epipelagic ... | reverse complement strand
TGACGCAGTCAATTCAACCTTTAAATGCTCTTGAATCGTATCTATAAGAATCTCTTTTTTTTCATAGCCTATAAAACTAATTTCCAGCGTGTCTTTAAGGTGTTCTATTGGAAGCGTAAAAGCAAAAAAACCTTCGTTATTGGCAACGGTTCCCTTAAATTTGTTTTTTAAGTTTACGGATGCAAAAGGTAAAAGGCTGTTGCTTTTTTTTGTATACACATCTCCTGTAATGGTAATGTGAGTTTGAGCCTGAATTATGCAAGGCAATAGGAGGCTTAAAATAAATACGATATATGGAGCGCAGAATGCAGGGTCATTTGTGTGTTTCACAATATTAAATTTGGGATAAGGCAATAGGAGGCTTAAAATAAATACGATATATGGAGCGCAGAATGCAGGGTCATTTGTGTGTTTCACAATATTAAATTTGGGATAATTTTAGTTTCTAAAGGTAGTTTTTACCAAAAGGATTTGCAAGTGTCTACTTGCTCTTAGTTGCTTAACCTTGTTTCTCTAATTTGATATGTAAAAAGTCGAAATATGGTAATAAAAAAAAGCTCGTCTAAACGGACTGATGTAATTAAGAAGTAAAGGGAATCAAGTAATTCATTACAAACTTACTCAACAGTAACCGACTTAGCAAGGTTACGAGGTTGATCTACATTGCATTCGCGCATAACTGCAATGTGATATGACATCAACTGCAAAGGAATGGTTGTTACCAAAGGGCTTAATCTTTCATCTACATCAGGCACTTCAATAACATGGTCGGCAATTTTACTCACCACAGTATCTCCTTGGGTAACTATGGCTATAATTTTACCAGACCTGGCTTTAATTTCTTGAATGTTACTCACCACTTTTTCGTAATGCTCTGTTCTAGTAGCAACTACTACAGTAGGCATATCTTCGTCTATAAGCGCAATAGGTCCGTGCTTCATTTCTGCTGCGGGATATCCCTCTGCATGTATGTATGATATCTCCTTTAATTTAAGAGCCCCTTCTAGCGCAACCGGAAAGTTAATTCCTCTTCCTAAAAACAAGCAATTGGGTACATCTTTGTATATGCTGGCAATGTATTTTGATTGTTCATCTACCTTTAAAGTTTCTTCTACCTTAGAGGGCATAGCATCTAATTCACGTATCAACTGTCGGAACATAGATTCAGTTATTGTTCCTTTTTTTCTAGCCAAACTTAATGCAATAAGCGTGAAAACCGTTACTTGAGCGGTAAATGCTTTTGTGGATGCAACTCCAATTTCTGGACCTGCATGTGTGTAAGCACCTGAGTGCGATTCTCTGGCAATACTTGAACCCACCACATTGCAAACACCAAAAATAGTGGCACCTTTTTCTTTCGCTAATTTTATAGCCGATAGGGTGTCTGCTGTTTCTCCAGATTGAGATATAGGAATCACAATGTCTCGTTCTGTGATGATTGGGTTTCTGTACCTAAATTCCGATGCGTATTCTACCTCCACAGGTATGCGAGCCAAGTCTTCTATGAGGTATTCAGCAACTAAGCCTGCATGCCAAGAAGTACCACAAGCTACTATAATAATTCGATCGGCGCTTAAAAACTTTTTTTCGTATTCATTAAAGCCACCTAACTGAATGGTTCCTTTATCTACCAATAATCTCCCCCTAAGTGTATCGAAAATAGACTTTGGTTGTTCATTGATTTCTTTTAACATAAAGTGGTCGTACCCACCTTTTTCTATAGACTCTAGTTCTAAAGCTAATTCTTGAACGTATGGAATTTTGATTTCATTGGTTATGTTTTTTAACTTTAAGCCATCCTTAAGCGAAAGTATTGCTAACTCTTCTTCTTCAAGGTAAACGGCTTGTTTGGTATATTCTATAAAAGGCGTGGCGTCTGAGGCTATGTAATATTCTCCTTCTCCAATACCAATAACCAAGGGACTTCCTTTTTTAGCGACTACAATTTGGTCGTGGTTCCCCTCTTCAATAACTGCTATTGCATAAGCACCCACAACTTGATGAACCGCTTCGTCAATGGAAACGTTCTCATGGATAAGCACCTCTTCAATCAGGTTCACAAGTACCTCAGTATCTGTATCACTTTTAAAGGTATAGCCACGTTTCTCCAAACCGGACTTTATGGAAGTGTAGTTTTCTATAATTCCATTATGTATTATGGCAATTTTTTTTGACTGTGAGTAGTGCGGGTGAGAGTTTTCATCACTTGGAACTCCGTGTGTAGCCCAACGCGTATGACCAATACCAATATTAGCCTTGGGGTGCTCAGCGGGAATAATGCGCTCCATTTGAACAACTTTCCCTTGTTTTTTATAGATTTCTATCCCTTTTTCGTTAAGCAATGCTACTCCAGCACTATCATAACCTCTGTATTCCAGTCGCTTAAGACCCTTTACTAAAATTGGATACGCTTCTTTTTCACCTATATATCCTACAATTCCACACATGCTTTTTTTTGAAGAGAATTTACAATTGTTTGGAAACAAACAATTTGAGTTTAATCGAGTTTACAGCATCATTTGAAATTAAAACTCTTTCTGGACTTATTACTGATGACGGCACATATAGTGCTAGTCTATTTGTATAACCTTGTTCAATAACCTTATGAACATATCTTGCAATATTAAACGTATAAGTTTGGTCTAGAGTATTTGAATTTCCATCGAAATAACTGGACCCTTGTATATTTTGATCTTCGGATAAGATTTCAAGACCTCCTTGGCTATTTACTGCTGCTAAGCCTAGTTTATTAGGGATGCTAAAAACACTATCGTTTTCATTGTAAATGTAAGGGATGGTTAATTCGGCTTTATGAATAACGTAGTTAGAATCTTTTAAACTTTCCAAAGAGGGTAGCGTAAGGTAGGTTCTATAACCAACTGAACCCTGAACATAGGCTTGCACTAAATCTTCTTCTCCTATGAGGTTTGGTATGTTTGTAGTAGAATAGTCATGGGACCATCTAGTCATCTTATCTGCGTTACTATTGATCTGAAAATCGTAACTCAATGAGTCTGATTCGCTGTTTTGGTAGTACAAAGTCAACTTACTCGAAACATCTAAAAGGTCTAATTCTAGCAACATACCCTGGCTGGTATATTGATCGCAAGAAATGTAAAGGCCTTTAAAAAAGGATTGAAAAGCTGTATTATCTTCAAAGTTTAATGTTTCTGCATCTAAGAAAGATTGCGCGAACTCATTTGTAAGGTTTATATTCACTAAAGTAGTTCCTGAAGAAGCTGCTGTGTATGATAACGAACCTATAGTAGTATTGTCAATTAAAAAGTCTTGATCTGTGTAAATGACTATGCTGCTGTCTTGTCCTGAGCTATCTGTTGTAGAACTTGTAATTTCTTCAAGCATTTCTTTTACGCTTATATTCAGCGCAGAACTTGTATCGCCATAAAACCCCTCTATTTGAAAAGATAAAACAATAGAATCAGCTTGTGCATTTTCACCAAAAACGACATCAGACGAAGGCATTCTAAACTCGGTGTATATGTTGGCATTAGTTGATCCAAAGTCAGCGTCTGTAAAAGAGCCCAAAAAATAACTGGAGGTGTTTAAGCTAGACAAAGAGTCTTCTTTGTGAATACTGGCTTTAATTTTTAAAGAATCGAAAGATAGAACCGTGATGTTTTCGGTTGCAATTAGTTGTGATCCTAGCTCATTCCAATTTTTTTTGCAGGCTGAAAACAAACAAATCAAAAGGAATAAAACAGAGATTTTTAACATTGGTTTACTCATAAATTAATCGTCAAATAAACTTTCATAAAATGGCTTGTATTGTTCTTTGTATTCACCATCTGTAAATTCTAAAGTTGGCAATTTTGAAGCGTCTATCATTGTTTTGACCTCTTCACTTAGCTCAGCACTTCCTTTAACAACGGCATTAGAATATTTTATTGCCGTTTCCATAAGTTTTTTGTGATCCGCAGCCTCAAAACCAGATACTTCTTCATCGGTTAACCCATCGAATTTCATTTTTTTGGCTAAATCTTTATTCAGCTTGCCTTCAAAAGTATGATTGTAAAACGAGTATACAATTTTTGTTTTCTCGAAGATTGGGTCGTCGTGATAGAATTTATTTAAATACATAGGTAAAAAACTAGCCATCCAGCCATTGCAGTGAATAACATCAGGAGACCAACCTAATTTTTTAACAGACTCTATTACACCTCTACAGAAAAACAAGGCTCTTTCGTCATTATCAGCGTAAAACTTTTCTTTTTTGTCTACTGTTGTGAACTTTCTTTTAAAATACTCTTCGTTGTCTATAAAGTATACCTGCATCCTTGCTTGTGGAATAGAAGCAACTTTTATAATCAATGGTTGGTCAATATCGTTAACGATAAGATTCATACCCGAAAGACGTATTACTTCGTGTAATTGATGTCTTCTCTCATTAATACAGCCAAAACGAGGCATAAATAATCGAACTTCAATTCCAGATTCATTCATCGCTTGGGGTAAAAAGCGTGCGGTTTTTGATAGGTCGTTGACAGGTAAATAAGGGGTAATTTCCTGAGAAACGTATAGTATTCTTTTCTTAGCCATAATGCTAGTTTCTTTATTCATCGGATCAGAGTGCGAAAGTACAAAATATTCTACACTTTATTAAGTTTTTACTTAGCTTTGAACCCACGTTTTACTGAATTTTAAGGCTAATGAGAATCATATCAACTGTAAGAGGCTTAAGTGATTTATTACTTAAGTCTATAAAAAATAGAACCTTAGGCTTTGTTCCAACTATGGGAGCCCTTCATAGTGGCCACCTTAGTTTAATTAAAAAATCATGTACTGAGAATGATTTTACAATCTGTTCTATCTTTGTAAATCCAACTCAGTTTAACAATTCTCAAGATTTAAAAAAGTACCCAAGTCAATTAAATTCAGACCTTGCTTTATTGGAAGAATCTGGCTGTGATTTTGTTTTTACGCCTTTAATAGAAGAGATTTACCCTGAAAACTACCAACCAAAAACGTATTCATTTGGTCTTCTAGAAAATGTTATGGAGGCCGTTAATAGACCTGGTCATTTTAATGGCGTGGCCATGGTTGTATCACGTTTATTTTCCATTGTAAAACCACAAAAGGCTTATTTTGGGGAAAAGGATTTTCAGCAATTGGCTATTGTAAAGTCAATGGTAATAAAAGAAAAAATACCAGTCCAAATTATTTCCTGTCCTATCGTAAGAGAGCCCAGTGGTTTGGCAATGAGCTCAAGAAATACTCGATTAACGGAATACCAACGAAGAGCCTCCTCTAGAATTTACTCAAGGCTTCGTAAAGTTGTAAAAATGCAGCCTAATCATACCATAGCAGAGCTAAAAAATTGGGTGTTACAGGAATTTAAGGAAGATTCAGATTTAGAGCTTGAATATTTTGAAATATCAGATCCAAACACACTTTCACCTTCCTTTAATTGGAGCTCTAGCGAAACCCACATAGCATGTATCGCTATTTTTGTTGGTGAGGTTCGTTTAATAGATAACATTTTATTGAGAATTGATTAAATTAATTAATTTTGCGAGATGCATATAGAGGTAGTAAAATCTAAGATACACCGAGTTAAAATTACTCAAGCTGATTTAAATTATATTGGCAGCATAACCATTGATGAAGATTTGATGGATGCTTCTAATATTATTGAAGGCGAAAAGGTGCAGGTTGTTAATGTAAATAATGGAGAAAGACTTGAAACCTATGCTATTAAAGGCACTAGAGGTTTAGGAGAACTCTGTATGAATGGTCCTGCTGCACGAAAAGTGCAAACCGGAGATGTTGTGATCATTATTACCTACGCAAGCATGACCTTAGAAGAAGCTAAACTATTTAAACCCTCCCTCATTTTTCCTAATGAGGAAACCAATCGCTTAGACTAAATGAAAGCCAAGTTATTTTCTGCTCTCAAGTACCTTTTCTTTTTAGGTATAGGCTTTTCTATATTGTTTTTTGTTTTTAAAGACAAGGACCTAGAGAAAATGCTTGTTGATTTAAAAAATGCGGAATACAAGTGGCTTATCTTTTCTATGTTTTTTGGTTATGCAGCTTATTTATTTAGAGCTTTAAGATGGTTGCTTTTGTTAGAAACCATGAACTATAAAACCTCAGCTAACCACGCCACACAAGCTGTTGCTGCAGGTTATTTTGCAAACATTATATTTCCAAGAGCAGGTGAGTTGGTTAGATGCACTAGTTTATACAAGGTAACAGGCATACCTGTAAACAAATTATTTGGCACTATTTTATTAGAGCGTGCTATCGACGTTGTTCTTTTATTGATATGTATTTGTTTGAGTTTTGTTTTAAAATATAAAGAACTCAGCTCCTTTTTTGGAACTGTTTTTAACAGCAGTTCTTCTGGAGAAATTACTTTGGGTAAACTCATTTTTATCGTCTGTTTGATTGGGATTCCTGTAGGGATTTATTTACTCAGAAAAACATTGAAAAAAACACTACTTTTTCAAAAAATACTAAGTTTAGTTTTAGGGGTAAAAGAAGGGTTTCAAACCGCTTTTTATATGAAACAAAAAGCGTTATTTACTGTTTATACTCTCCTCATTTGGCTAATGTATTTACTGATGACTTACGTTTGTTTTTATAGTATTCCAGAAACCACGCATCTTACACTAGCAGATGGACTGTACATTACCGTAATTGGAGGTCTAGGAATGGTTGTTCCTGTACAGGGCGGAATAGGGCCTTACCATGCTGCTGTAACATTAGGTATTGTAAGCATAGGTTTGAGTGAAACAACAGGAGCTACTCTTGCTGTTTTAATTCATTCAGCTCAATCAATTATGATTATTATCACCGGAATAATTGCTGCAATTGTTTTATCTTTCGCTAAAAGAAAAGCAATCCATAATGAAGCAAGTTCAAACTAAGATTTTTACCAGGTCAAAATTAGAGGCTGACCTTAAAAATTTTCGCGACAAATCTCAAAAAATTGTTTTTACCAATGGTTGCTTTGATCTGTTGCATTTTGGTCATATAGATTACCTGTCCAAAGCCAAAAAATTAGGCGATAAATTAATTATTGGACTCAACACAGATGCTTCGGTACAACAAATAAAAGGCCCTTCGAGGCCTGTAAAAGACGAGTTGAGTAGAGCCCACATCTTAGCTTCAATGCAGTTTGTAGATGCTGTTATTTTGTTTGACCAAGAAACGCCATTGGACTTAATTACTTGGATAATGCCAGATGTGCTGGTTAAGGGTGGCGATTATAAATTAGAAGACATTGTTGGTCACCAATTGGTTCTAGAAAATGGAGGTACTGTTCAAACCATTGATTTTGTTGAAGGCTTTTCAAGCTCAAAATTAATAGCTAAGATTTTAAAAGGTTAATATGGCTAAAACGAAAGTTAAAACCGCTTATTTCTGTCAGAGTTGTGGCTCTCAACACCCTAAATGGCAAGGGCAGTGTAGTGTTTGTAAAGAATGGAATACTGTAGTAGAAGAAGTTGTACAAAAAGAGGTCGTTAAAGTTTGGTCTAAAAACGAATCTAAACATAAAGTTAAAGCGTTAAAAGTAGCCGATATTTCTATTGAAAACGAAGAGCGAATACAAACAGATAATATTGAATTAGACCGTGTTTTAGGTGGTGGAATTGTTCCTGGAGCGATCATTTTATTAGGCGGTGAGCCCGGAATAGGAAAATCTACCTTAATGTTACAACTCGCCTTAAGTTTGAGGAATTGTAAAACACTTTATGTTTCTGGCGAAGAAAGCGATAAGCAAATTAAAATGCGGGCGGAACGTTTGGGTGAGGGCGCTTCCGATTGTTATATTTTAACAGAAACTGCTACTCAAAATATTTTTACACACATTAAAGAAGTTCAGCCAGATTTGGTTGTTATTGATTCTATTCAAACCCTTCACACGCAATCAATAGATTCATCTCCTGGCTCTATTTCCCAAATAAGAGAGACTGCTGCTGAATTATTGCGATTCGCAAAAGAGACGGCAACTCCAGTTATTTTAATTGGTCATATTACCAAAGATGGAAATATTGCTGGACCAAAAATATTAGAACACATGGTGGATGTAGTTCTTCAGTTTGAAGGAGATCGCAATCACATATATAGAATTCTTAGAGCACAAAAAAACCGTTTCGGTTCTACGGCTGAAATTGGAATTTACGAAATGCTTAGTCAGGGTTTACGAGAAGTTCATAATCCTTCAGAAATTCTAATTTCTCAAAAAGAGGAACCGTTAAGTGGCACTGCAATTTCTGCAACTGTAGAGGGTATGCGTCCCATGCTCATCGAAATACAAGCACTAGTGAGCTCTGCAGTGTATGGTACACCCCAAAGAAGTGCTACCGGATTCGATTTACGTAGATTAAACATGTTACTGGCTGTTTTAGAAAAAAGATGTGGATTTAGACTTGGCGCAAAAGATGTGTTCTTAAACATTACTGGAGGAATAAAGGTTGACGATCCTTCCATCGATTTAGCTGTTGTGTGTGCCATTTTATCATCTAATGAAGATGGTGCCATTCCAGATAAAATTTGCCTGGCTGGTGAGGTAGGTCTTTCTGGAGAAATACGCCCTGCCACAAGAATAGAACAACGAATATTAGAAGCAGAAAAGTTAGGCTTTGAGCAAATTTTTATCTCTCAATACAACAAAGTAGAAAAAGGAAAATTTGCCATAAAAGTTATGGAATTTGGTACTGTAGAGGAGGTTTATCAAACCTTATTTAATTAACCTTTAGCGCTTCATTCTAAAGGCGATTTGAAGGCCTCCAGCAAAGGTTACAACAGCAATAACAATAAAGGCTGCTTGTAATCCGAAAACATCTGCTAGAAGTCCAGATGCTATAGCACCCAAGGCATAGCCCAAATCTCTCCATAACCGATACACACCTATACATTCTGCTCTTTGTTGAGGATGACTATAGTCTGCAATTGCGGCTAAAAAAGTAGGGTAAACCAAAGCGGTTCCTATTCCTAATAAAATTGCAGCGATTGCGATTAATGCAAAGCTGCTGAAGTAAGCAATCAATAGTATTCCTAATGCTTGCGTAAGCATACCCATAATTAGTAAGTTTTTTTTAGCATATTTATCGGATAAACTACCCGTAAACAATTGCCCAAAACCCCAAATAGCCGGGTAAAGTGCTGCTAAAAAACCAATCGTTGTTAAAGAGAATTTTTGAGTCGCCAACAGCATAGGTAGTAACCCCCACATCATTCCATCGTTTAAATTATTAACCATACCTGCCACTGTAATGCTAGACAGGTTCGAATTACTCAATGTTGTAGCTCTAAAAACATGCTCTAATTTTGGTGTTTGGCTTTCTTTTTCTTCTAAAGAAACAAATTCGGTGGTATCTTTAATAAAGAACAAACTGGTCGTTAAACCTAAAATAACGAGTACAAAAGAGATGTAAAATGGATAAGGATGTATGCCGTACTTTGAAGCGATCCATGCAGAGGTATAAGCAAAAAAACCAACAGCTAAGTAGCCAGCAGCTTCATTTATACCCATAGCGAACCCTCTTTTTTTTGGCCCTACCAAGTCTATTTTCATGATAACAGTGCTAGACCAAGCCAAACCTTGATTGATTCCTAAAAATACATTTGCACAAATAATCCAATTCCAAGACTGTGCAAACAGGAGTAAAAAGGGTACGGGAATAGCAAACAGCCACCCTAAAACCAGCATACGTTTTCGGCCATATTTATTTGCAAATTTTCCCATAAAGTAATTGGTAAATGCTTTTACTAAACCAAAAACAACAATGAAACTAACAATAGCCGTTTTAGCGACCATTTGAAATTCTACTTCTGCAATTTGTGGAAGTATAGCTCTCTCTAGGCCAATCATTCCACCCACAAAAGCATTTACCAATACCAACAGTAAAAACTGTGGTAAATTTTCTTTTAAACCTAATTTTTTACGCACAGCTTATTTTTTACTCACATTTTTTTTGGCAACAAAAATGAAGGTTGTTATAAGCTATCGAATCAGCCTTAACAGAGTCTGCTGAGTAGCCCAAATCGCTTATTAAGTTTCGCAACTGGTCTATGGATGTTTTATCGTTTCTGAAGCGTACAGTAAGCAAACCCGTTTTCACATCCATATGGGCATATTTAACCCCCTTTGTAAACACTAAATTTTTGTTGACAATCAATTCTTCACACATTTCGCAAACAGCACTAGTTTGTATGTTTACTGTTTCTACTTTTTTGTTTTTGCTTTGAGCCATTGTCGATGTTGAGAGTACAACAGCTAATATCCATGCTAAATTTTTCATATTTTTTCTTTAATCGTTAAACTTTATTCGAATTCCAGAGTACATTTTTCGTCCCATAACTGGGCCCCAAATCATTGCTGCATCAAAATCATCTGAAAAAGGATTGTCTACACTTCTAATAGGATTTTCTTGCGTATAACTTAATGCATTTTCGATTCCGATATACCAATCAAACTTTTTAAACCTTCGGGTAAATTGCCCAGAAAGTAGGTTGAAATTTGGAGACCAATACGCTCCTTGTTCACCTTTTGCAGGAACCCTACTAGGCCCAATATTTTGCAATGTTAGGTTCACATCCCATTTGTTTTGCCATGCTGCGTATGAAACTTGTGCAAGTGAAATTTGTGTTTGGAGACAAATGGCATGTACAATGTGTTGGTTGAACCAGCACCGTTATACGTAGTTTTTGTCTCGTTCCATTTTTGAGCAAACTTTAACTCCCAGCCTTCAGCGGGTTCAATAGTTGCATCAATTTGTAAACTGGTAGCGTAAGAACGTCCATTAAGATTGTAAATTTTAATTTTATCACCTTGCTCAACGTCTACAACAACTTGGCTTTGGAAATCTGTTTGGTACAAATCCAAGTTAAGGGTTATTTCTTTAGTAGCGATTGAAAAATTAGCGGTAAAATTACAACCATAATTCCATGCGATTTCAGGGTCTAAATCAAGATATTCTCCCATTTCCAAGGATCTAGAACTAAAGAAGTAAGAAATATTTTCTGCCAGGATGTTCGCTTGCCTATTTGCTTTTCCAACAGAGGCTCTCATAACAATTGTTTCAATGGGGTTGTAGCGTAAATGAATACGAGGGCTGTACCACATTCCCCAAAGTTTTGAATAATCTGCACGTATACCAACAATGCTTGTGAATTTTTCTCCACGATTTAAAGTAAGCTCTGAAAATACTCCTGTAGTTCTGTCGTTTCTAACAAATTCAATTTCATTCAAATTTTCTTTGTAATTATCTGCGTAGTAGCTTAAACCAACCTTGTAGGCCAAATTTTTACTTCCAAAATTAGATTGAAAAATAGCGTTCACATAAAAACTATGTTGCAAACCAGTGTACATAGAGTTTCCAAAAAGCGTTTCTTGGTTGTGGTAACGTAGTGAAGATAAAATCCCCAAACTAGTTCCGGGTTTGTCGAAAATAAAACCCGTTTTCGAATGGAATTCTGCTTGTTGCGTGTTCATTAAAACCTCGTACGGATTTTGAAACTCTCCTTGAGAAACTACTGGGCTAATTTGTCCTGTAACCTTATTTTCGTTTAGGTAACGAACTCCAAAGAGAATGTGTCTGTTGTCAAATCCTTTGTATTCCCATCGGTTTAACAAGGTTAAACGATTCATTTCTGGATCGTCTGCAAAGCCGTCATTGTTTTGATCTACGGACCTTCCTTGGTAAGCGTAATGACCTAGTAAGGCAGATTTCCAGTTGTTTTTTATGGGTGTAGACGCAACAAAATTATTCTCAATAGTTCCCGTGCTACTAACGTAGGTATTCCAAAACAATTTGTCAGCCGTTCCTGGTTTAAAGAGCTCCACATTAATTTGACCACTTAAGGATTCAAAACCATTTACCACTGAGCCCGTTCCTTTAGCAACCTGAATAGATTCTATCCACGATCCTGGAATGTAATTTAAACCATAGGAAGCAGAAAGGCCTCTTAGTAGGGGCATGTTTTCGGATAGAATTTGAGTGTATACGCCATCAAGTCCTAGCATTTGTATTTGTTTTGCCCCTGTAATAGCATCTGTGAAATTTACATCTACAGATGGGTTGGTTTCAAAACTTTCAGACAAGTTACAGCATGCAGCTTTCTGCAGCTCAGCCTCCGAGATCCATTCAATGTTCTTTGTTTTTAATAAAGACTTTGCATTTGATTTTTGACGGTCATTTACTTCGATCTCATTAAGTATTGAGGGTGTTAGTATAAATTGAATAGTTTTTGCTTTACGGACTTGTATAGTGTCGCTTTTGTAGCCAACAAAACTCGCAATTATAGTATGAGGATAGGGCTGGTCAACAGCAACATTAAAGGCTCCTTGCGTGTTTGTTACAGCACCCTTTTTTTCTTTTGGTATGTAGATGTGAGCTCCGGGTAATGCTAGTAAATTTCCTTCTGTGTCGCGTTCAAAAACAAAACCCTGAACTTGTTGTTTAGCTAGCTCCTTTTGAGCATATACACTTTTTACACCCACTGTTAAAAACAGTAGAAGCATGAGGTTAATTCTCATAGTGATAATTTAATTAGATGAATATTCTTTTTTACGGATAAAAAAAGAAATCAGATAAGAAAGGTTTGTAGGTCGCATAAAATTGTGCGCCCAGTTTTTGGTGGAGGTAAACTGTATTTGGTAGTTATGTGTCGCTTAACTTTTTGCAAACGTTCTAACTTTGTACCATTACGGGTACTATTTAAAAATGCAAGTTGCGGAACAAATTCTTCAAAATTAACAATAAGAACTTCAAAATTGAATTGAACATATTTACTGAACGATAGGTCACATGTATTGTGGCTTTTGTCAGCGCATGAGCAGTCAGGTGTTTCAGAGATTTCTTTACAAACACAAAGGCCTTGTTCTTGTTTGCAAATAGGCGTTTCTTTTGCATCTGAACACACCTCCCAACTAAAGGTAAACCCCATACTCAATAAAGCTACAAATAAAGCTAAAGCTAGGGCAGGAAGTTGTAAAAGTATGTGTTTTAATTTATACATTTAATTCAAAGATACAAATGTGGGCTCACATATAACACGATTAATGGTATTATATTTATGGTTGTAGTTATAGTAAGCGTTAACTCCTAGACTTTTTAATATAAAAATTTATTGTAAGGGTATCTTCTTGCATGTATCTGTTTTACCAAATCATAAACGATTGTTTTAAATTCTTCCCAGTTTTGTTTTTCATGCGCTGAAATAAAAATACAGTCGTTGTTCACCTTAGACATCCAAGTGTTTTTCCAGTCTTCAAGGGAATTGTTTGAGCTTGTACGAGGCGTAAGGTCGTCTTCGTCTTTTTTAGTATACGTAAATAAATCAATTTTATTAAAAACCATTAAAGTTGGTTTGTCTGAGGATTGAATTTCATCCAAAATTTTATTTACAGACGCCACTTGTTCTTCAAAATGCGCATGTGAAACATCGACAATATGAAGTAAAAAATCGGACTCTCTAACTTCATCTAGTGTAGATTTGAAGGACTCTACAAGTTGAGTCGGTAGTTTTCGGATAAATCCAACGGTGTCTGAGAGTAAAAAAGGGAGGTTTTGAATAACGACTTTTCGAACGGTAGTGTCTAAGGTAGCAAAGAGTTTATTCTCTGCAAAAACTTCTGATTTACTCAAAGCATTCATGATGGTAGACTTTCCTACATTGGTATAGCCAACTAAAGACACACGAATCATTTGTCCTCTGTTTTTTCGCTGTGTAGCCATCTGCTTATCAATGGTTTTCAACTTTTTTTGTAACAAAGTAATCCGCTCTCTAATAATCCGTCTATCGGTTTCAATTTCTGTTTCCCCGGGTCCCTTCATACCAATACCCCCTTTTTGCTTTGAAAGATGCGTCCATAAATTGGTCAATCGAGGCAAAAGATATTGGTATTGAGCCAATTCTACTTGAGTACAGGCATGAGCTGTTTGTGCTCTTCTCGCAAAAATATCTAAAATTAGATTGGTGCGATCTAGAACTTTTCGATCTCCAAATACCTCTTCTATATTCCTTTGCTGTGATGGAGAAAGCTCATCGTCAAAAATGATAATATCGATCTCATTCTCTTTTACAAAATGAGCTATTTCATTTATTTTACCAGATCCTATAAAGGTTTTTGGATTTGTTTTAGCCATTTTTTGGGTAAATCGCTTTACCGGAGTGGCTCCTGCTGTTTCTACCAGAAAAGCTAACTCATCTTTTAAATATTCTTTGGATTTTTTTTCGTTTTGTAATTGGGTAATTATTCCAACTAATACTGCTTTTTCTCCTGAGGGAACAATTTTTATTTTTTGCGACATAGGTCGGTTTTATGGCCAAACAGCCCATGGGATTTTACTTAATATTAAAGCCAAAGCGATTAGGTAATACACCGTTTTTACTTTGTGCTTTAAACGATCGGCAATATTCTTTTTAGATTTTGAATAAGCCATCGTAATAAAAACGATGGCAATAATCATCATCACTGGATGCTCTAACGCATACAGCCTAAGATCTGGGTTTTTCATCGTTGTACCCATATCGTTTAACGTGTTTAGTCCTTTCGGACTCACAATATACAACACAATACCTAGGAGTAATTGAAGGTGTGCAACAATTAATACAATTAAGCCATTTTTTCTGTGCGCTTCCGTGTGGGGTTGATTTGATCGAAAGGCTACAAACGATTTTAGTAGCGCTAACACTAAAACCGTTAGTAATATGTAAGGCAAAAAGCTGTGTAAATGTTTTAATCCAGTTTCCATGTTTTAGATTTTATTTAACGCAAATTTACTAAATTCAGATACCAATTTAGTCAATCTATGGGGCATTCAAAGAAATATCTTAATTTCACGTTTTAAATTTTTATACTTATGAAGTACTTTAAAGGCCTACTCTTTTGTCTTGTATTTGTTCTGCAACTTAAGGCACAAGAGAATTTCCCTGTCAATGGTGTTAAATCATCTTACAATTCTGTACATGCATTTATTAACGCCCAAATTCATTTAGACGCCGAAACGGTTACCAAAAGAGGTGTTTTACTCGTTAAAGACCAAGAAATTGTAAGTGTTGGTTTACGTGTAAACATTCCAGAAAATGCAATTATACACAACTTGGAAGGTGCTCATATTTATCCTTCTTTTATAGATCCTTATACGAATTACGGTTTGCCAGAGGTTACCGAGGCCAAATGGAATCCGAGGCCACAATTAATGAGTAATACACCTGGTTTTTACTCCTGGAATCAATCTTTAAAACCAGAGTTTCATGCATCTGAAGCATTTGTGTCTAACAGGGTTGGGGCAAAAGAAATGATAGAATGTGGTTTTGGTGCAGTTTTGACTTACCAAAATGACGGCATCATTAGAGGTAGTTCTGCTCTAGTAAGTTTAGGCAACACTCAAACTCGTTCGGCTTTAATTAAACCTAAAGTTACCGCTAATTATTCTTTTAATAAAGGCAGTTCTACGCAAGACTACCCGAGCTCTTTTATGGGTTCTATTGCCTTATTACGCCAGTCTATTTACGATGCCATTTGGGCTAACCACAACAAAGACTTAAGTAATTTAAGTTTGGTTGCATTGCACAACAATTTAAAATTGAAACCTATTATTGAGGTAGACAATCATCTTTCGATTCGGAACGTATTGGACATTGGCAACGAGTTTAAAATGAACTTTATTATCAAAGGTGATGGGGATGAGTACTTGAGTTTAAAACAGTTTACAAATTCTGAAACTCAATTTATACTACCTTTAAATTTTCCAGAACCTTATGATGTTAGTGATCCATACGACTGCTTAGATTTAAGTTTAGAGAAGATGAAACACTGGGAGCTAGCTCCGGCTAATCCATCTCTTCTAGCAGCTGCTGGTTTTACTTTTGCTTTTACGACCTATAACTTAAAATCAAAAAAAGATTTTTTAAAACAGCTTCGAAAAGCCGTTGAATTTGGTTTAGCTAAAGAAACTGCCTTAAGAGCTTTAACAACTGTGCCTGCTAAGATGCTGGGAGTAGAAAAAAGCTATGGTCTGCTTAAAAAGGGAATGAAAGCCAATTTTTTAATTTTTGATAAAGAGTTGTTTGACCAGGATAGCCGACTTCTAGAAAATTGGGTACATGGTGAAAATTTTGTGGTTAACGAAACACTTGCACACGATTATAGAGGGTCTTACATTTTGAAAATTGACGGCGCTATTTTGCCTCTTGAAATAGGAGGAACCAAACAAAACTTAAAAACGACATTAATAAGTGAAGACACACTTAAAGTTTCTTTTAAAGTAGAAAACCAATTGGTTTATATTTCGTACAAAAACGCCGAGGATGAGTTGGTTCGCTTAAGTGGTCAAGGTATAGATCCTATTGAAGGTGAGGGGCAATTAGCTAATGGAGATTGGGTCTCTTTTGTACTAAAACGAAAAGGTGCTTTTGTGGAAAATAAGGTTAAAGACCTCGATAAATCAGCTGCGCTTATAAACCTAGACAAGGTTAAATTATTTAATGATATGGGGGAGCAATGGTGGCCTAACATGTCTTATGGTTGGACCGAAAAACCCAACCAAAAAGCTGTTTTATTTAAAAATGTAACACTTTGGACAAATGAACAGGAGGGTGTTATAGAAAATGCTTCGCTAGCCATTTACGAAGGTAAAATAATAGCGGTTGGGAATAAACAGGTAGATGAGATTAAAAATAAATACGCCTTTGAAATTATAGATGCAGAAGGAATGCATTTAACTTCAGGTATCATTGACGAGCATTCACACATCGCCTTACGAAGTGTAAATGAGTCGGCCCAAGTAAGCTCTGCCGAAGTGAGAATGTCTGATGCGCTTCGTCCTAATGATGTAAATATTTACCGACAATTAGCAGGAGGGGTAACTAGCGCTCAACTCTTACATGGTTCGGCAAACCCTATTGGAGGTCAATCTGTTTTAATAAAAATGCGCTGGGGCTCTTCTGCTCAAGATATGATTTTTAGCGAAGCCAAGCCTTTTGTAAAATTTGCTTTGGGTGAAAATGTTAAACAAAGCAATTGGGGTTCTTACGCTCGAGTTAGATTTCCTCAAACAAGAATGGGTGTAGAGCAAGTTTATTATGATTATTTTACCAGAGCTAGAGTTTACGAAAAAGAATGGAACGCATGGTTTAGGTTATCTGCAGGGGATAAAAAAGAGGGTAAAATGCCGCATAAAGACTTAGATTTAGAATGTATTCTAGAAATTCTTAATGATCAAAGAGAAATCACTTGCCACTCTTACCGACAATCAGAAATTAACATGCTGATGCAAGTCGCCGATTCTATGAACTTTACCTTAAATACGTTTACACATATTTTAGAAGGCTATAAAGTTGCCGAGAAAATGAAAGCTCACGGGGCTGGGGCATCGACTTTTTCAGATTGGTGGGCTTATAAATACGAAGTGAATGATGCCATCCCTCACAACGGTTCACTTCTTAATGATATGGGCATCGTAACGGCCTTTAATTCAGACGATGCTGAAATGGCTAGACGATTAAATCAGGAAGCCGGAAAAGCGGTTAAGTACGGTAACACATCAGAGGAAGATGCTTGGAAGTTTGTTACCCTAAACCCTGCTAAACTATTACATATAGAACATAAAGTAGGCAGTCTAAAGTCTGGAAAAGACGCAGACATTGTTCTTTGGTCTGGTCATCCAATGTCTATTTACAGTAAAGTTGAGCAAACTTACGTGGATGGTTGTTTGTACTACTCTTTATCTATAGATCGAGAAAATAGAGAACGAAATGAAGCGGAGAGAAGTCGGTTGATTCAAAAAATGTTGGGTGAAAAACCATCTGGTTCTTCGAATCAAAAGATAACAAAAGACCGCAGTTATCATTTCCACTGTGACGACTAGTACACGCTAAAAAAATCAATCATAAAAGGAATATCAGTTATGAAAAAAATAAACACCTTAGGCTTTTGCCTTTTCTTTTTGACTTTTGCTTTTGGTCAAACTCCAGCAGAAAAACAAGCAAAGCGCATTATGTTATACGGAGCTACAGCTCATATTGGTAATGGTGAGTTCATAGAAAACTCCTTAATTGTTATTGAAGATGGAAAAATAGTAACCATTGAAAACGCGAACAATGTTAGAATTGACATTTCAAATGCGGACTATTTTGATGTCATTGGAAAACATATTTATCCCGGGTTTATTCTGCCTAATTCAACTTTAGGTTTGGCAGATATTGACGCTGTTCGGGCAACACGAGATTTTGATGAGGTTGGTGAATTTAATCCTCATATAAGAAGTATTATTGCTTACAATACAGACTCTCCTGTGCTACCAACTATTCGAACCAACGGTATTCTTTTAGGTCAAATTTGCCCCAGAGGCGGCGTTATAACCCTCATATAAGAAGTATTATTGCTTACAATACAGACTCTCCTGTGCTTCCAACTATTCGAACCAACGGTATTCTATTAGGTCAAATTTGCCCCAGAGGCGGCGTTATTTCTGGGGTTTCTAGTGTTGTAGAGTTCGATGCTTGGAACTATGAAGATGCGCTTTACAAAGAAAACGATGGGATTCATCTTAATTGGCCACGTAATGCTCAAAAGTACCACAGTCATGACGCTAATCTAAATTTAAAAAATCACCTGGAGGACGACTTATTAGAACTCGAGGCGTTTTTTGAAAATTCGAAAAGTTATTTTTTAGTGAATACCTCAAAGATTGACATTAGATTTCAAGCAATGAGGGGTCTTTTTGATGGAACAAAACAACTTTTTATACATGCAAACTCAACGAAAGAAATAAAGCAAGCTGTTTTGTTTTCAAAGAAAATGGGCATTAAAAAAATGGTTCTGGTTGGCGCAAAAGAATCTTGGCGAATTGCCGACTTTTTAGCCGAAAATGAAGTACCTGTTATTTTAAATAGGATACACCGTTTGCCTATGCATAAAAGTGATGCTATTGATATTGCGTTTAAAACACCAAAAATATTACTAGATGCTGGTGTATTGTTTTGCTTGGATTACCAAGGCGATATGGAGCGTATGGGCTCTAGAAACCTCCCTTTTACTGCTGGAACAACAGTTGCTTATGGACTAACAAAAGAGGAAGCCTTAATGAGTATTACTCTAAACACCGCTAAAGTTTTGGGTATAGCTGAAAATCTAGGAAGTTTAGAGGTAGGAAAAGAAGCGACCTTGTTTGTTTCGGATGGTGATGCTTTGGATATGTTGACTAACCGTGTAAGTCTTGCTTTTATAAGAGGTAAAAAACTAGATTTAAGCAATCACCAAACGCAGTTGTATCAGAAATATAAAGAAAAACACAAAAGAGAACTGAACCCTCACTCTAATTAGTTTTCTTAAAGTCTAACAATCTATTGTAACATCTTTTTAATTATGAAATTTAGAGTACTCACAAGTAAAGAGTTAGAGCCCTTAAAAGATGATTTCATTAAGTTTCTTTCCGCCAATACGATTACTGGAGAAGATTGGAATAAAATTAAAATAGAGAAACCCAAACAGGCTGAAACTCTCTTAGAGCTATTTTGTGATATTGTTTGGGAAAAGTCTCTCGAAAAAATCAACTTTCTAGAACACAGGACTCCCAAGTATTTGAAAGTTTTCCGATTTGGAAAAGAAACTATTGAGATGGTTGGATTTTCTGTTAATGCCACACATGCGCCGTCCTTGTTAGAGGATCAAACATTTCAAGATTTGGGCACTGGAGTATTAAAGTTTTCAGCGCTTCAAGCCGAATTTCATACTTCCGAAAAGAAAATTGAGAATGGGCCCATGCAAAAATTCAAGTTACTTGAAGAAGGGTGCGTGCCTTGTGAAGAGGTTTATTATTATGGAATTAAATCGTTACTTAAATAAGTATTTAGTAAGCTATGACACGCTGTCCGTTATAACCAACTTAAAGCCAACACCCCTAATGTTTTCAATCTTCACTGTAGGGTCTGCACTAAAGTATTTTCTGAGTTTAGAGATGAAAACATCGAGGCTTCTGCCCAAAAAGTAATCGTTTTTACCCCACAAGTTGATTAAAATATTTTCTCTTTTAGTGATGGTGTTCGCGTTTTGAACAAGCATACATATGAGCTTG
>Ga0206128_1001840_pt1 | contig 20085 bp, 18 predicted proteins | sample Helgoland_Spring_7_FD_148601 | JGI IMG/M metagenome (GOLD analysis project Ga0206128, IMG submission 148601) | Pelagic subsurface seawater microbial communities from Kabeltonne, Helgoland, North Sea - Helgoland_Spring_Bloom_20160426_1 | ecosystem: Environmental > Aquatic > Marine > Epipelagic ... | reverse complement strand
CCCCAATGCTGCCTCTGATGTGATCGCATTGGTCCATGTGGAGAACGATCACATTCCCGCATTCACGCTGCAGACAGTGGATGGAGCAGATCCCGCTTCTTGGGAAGGAGAGCCCGTTTGGTCCTTGGGTTCCCAAGTGACTGTGGAGGGTACCGTGGGTGATTCGGATGGCCTCTCAGAAGCTGAGCTGTTGCTCATTCGCGAATCGGATGAAACGGTGGTGTGGTCCGAATCCATCACAACGTCTGGGGACACTTTGGTCGCCTTTTCAGTGCAGGTTTTGGTTCCTGCCGATGGCCAGGCAGGGGAGTACCATTTTGAAATGGAGGCGACGGATGGAACCGGTGTGGGCATGCATACCGGCTTTCATGTAGAGGTAGAATAAGCGAAAGGAGGCCCTGTCTGGTTCATTTAGAGATCCAGACAGGGTTTTTCTCCCGTTTTTGGCGCAAAAAATGGGATTGATGCACCTCGGCCATGGATTTGTCAACGGGTAGAGCAAACAGCCCAAAAGGGCGCGTAATTTTAGACCTTCAATTAGAAAGAATGCGCGATTCCATCATTGCAGATTTGATTCAACAGGAGCAGGTGCGCCAGACCAATGGCGTGGAGCTGATTGCCTCGGAGAATTACGCGAGCAACCAGGTCATGGAGGCCCAAGGTTCAGTGCTGACGAACAAATACGCCGAGGGCCTTCCGGGCAAACGCTACTACGGCGGATGTGCGGTTGTGGACCAAGTCGAAGACATTGCCCGTCAGCGTTTGTGCACCCTTTTTGGAGCGGAGTGGGCCAATGTCCAGCCGCACAGTGGTGCCAATGCGAACAGTGCGGTGATGCTGGCTTGCCTCAAGCCGGGCGACAAAATCATGGGATTTGACCTGGCCCATGGCGGTCACTTGACCCACGGTTCTCCAGTGAACTATTCGGGCAAGCTCTACAATCCCGTTTTCTACGGGGTAGAAGAAGAGACCGGAATCATTGATATGGACAAGGTGGCCGAGACCGCAGAGCGGGAGCAGCCTAAGTTGTTGATTTGTGGGGCTTCGGCATACAGCCGGGATTGGGACTATGCCCGTTTCCGCCAAATCGCCGACAGCGTCGGGGCTTTGTTGTTGGCGGACATCAGCCACCCTGCGGGATTGATCGCTGCAGGTTTGCTCAAGGATCCTATGCCGCATTGTCACATTGTGACCTCCACCACGCACAAGACGCTGCGCGGGCCACGCGGAGGGATCATCATGGTCGGCAAGGACATGGAAAACCCTTGGGGATTGACCACCCAAAAAGGCGTGGTACGCAAGCTGTCGTCCTTGCTGGATAGTGCCGTATTCCCAGGAATGCAGGGCGGACCATTGGAGCATGTGATTGCCGGAAAAGCGGTGGCGTTTGGAGAGGCTTTGGAGCCTTCGTACAAGGCGTACACCAAACAGGTGGTGGCCAACGCCCAGGCCATGGCCAAGGCCTTGACCGACCGAGGGTATCATTTGATCAGCGGAGGTACAGACAACCATTTGATGCTCATTGACCTCCGGAACAAGGACATCACGGGCAAAGCAGCGGATGCTGCACTGGGCGCAGCGCACATTACGGTCAACAAGAACATGGTGCCGTTCGATACCCGCAGTCCATTTGTGACTTCCGGCATTCGGGTCGGAACACCCGCAGTCACGACGCGGGGCATGGTTGAATCTGATATGGAGCAGCTGGTGGCTTGGATGGACGAAGTGATGTGTCATCCAGAGGACGATGCGGTGATTGCCAGGGTGGGAGACGCCGTGAAGGCCCGCATGACCCAGTTGCCTCTGTTCGCCGAAGCATTGACGGCCTGACCTATGGCGGAGTGCCGCATTGAGGTGGTCGCCTCTACCCCAGAAGATGTTTGTCTTGCTGCGACAGGTGGGGCAGACCGGGTGGAGTTCTGCACCCACCTCGCATCAGGCGGACTGACACCGGGTCGAGGGCTTACCGAAGAGGCGTACGCTATGGCCCGACAATTGGGCTTGGGCTTCCGGGTTCTGGTGCGCCCCAGGGAAGGTGATTTTGTGTACTCCAGGTCAGAGAAAAGATCCATTGTGAGGGAGGCTGAAGGGCTGATGGCCCTTGGGGTTGAGCGTGTTGTTACCGGCGGACTGGATGCAGATGGCCTGCCAGATTTGGATTTGCTGGCCATGTTGGATCAGGCCATTGGCTTGGATGCCGTGGTCTTTCACCGGGCAGTCGACGAGGTGGAAGCAACGGTAGATTGTGCGGCTATTTTTCGCGACGCGGGCATCAAGGCTGTGTTGACGAGCGGAGGAGCGGCGAAGGCAGTTGACGGCCTGGAACGGATTCGCCAATGGTCCAATTCGGGATTGCTCGTGGTAGGGGGCGCAGGCGTGAAGCCTGCGCATGCCCAAGCATTGGTTGAAGCGGGCGTAGAGGCGGTCCATGCAAGCTGTCGCATGGCGGTAGAGCAACAGGGCCCGGATCGGCTTTTTGACCGGAGTCGGACCGCAGTCTGCACCGCACAGGTTTCAGAATTGGTGGAGGCAGTTCGGAGCATTTGACGACCTTGGGCGCATGAAGCGTCCCCGCATTTCTTTTGTTTTTTCCGCGCTCGTTGTAATGGGTGTATTGGTCTCCTGTGGCCCTGCTGATGGATTGCCCAAAGGAGGGCCTTCGGGATTGATTCCGGCGCCACAATCCGTAGCATTGGGCAGCGGTCATTTTGAATGTTCGGGCAGCCTGAAAGTGGTGTGGCCAGCAGACTGGGCCTCTGAACAGGAGGTGATTACAGGGTGGTGTGAGCAGGCGAACATCGCGTTGGACCCTCATGCGGGACCGACTTTCCGCTTTGCCTATTCTGAGTCGATCAGGGGCGATGAAGCCTACCGTTTGGTGGTTTCGAGGGAGGAGGTGACGGTAGAGGCGGCGACGGCCGAAGGGCTGTTTCGCGGTTGGATCACGCTGCGAAAAATGATGCCTGTAGAATGCGAGTCGGGCTGCAGTCAAGGCTTTTCTCTGCCGGTTTTGACGCTCAATGATGCGCCTGTGTTGGAGCACAGAGGGCTGCTGCTGGATGGATGTCGCCACTTTCAAGATGTGGCGTTCGTGAAGAAGCAGATCGACCTGCTCGCCTTGCATGGGATGAACGTATTGCATTGGCACTTAACAGAAGATCAGGGGTGGCGCATGGAAGTGGAAGCGCTGCCCAAACTGACCCAGATTGGGGCTTGGCGCACAGAGGCCGATGGAAGCCAACACGGCGGGTTTTACTCTAAGCAGGACATTCGGGAGGTGGTGGCTTATGCACAAGCGCGCCACATCGAGGTGATTCCAGAGATTGAAATGCCCGGGCACAGTTCGGCGGCGATAGCGGCATATCCCTCTTTGGGGTGCACTGGATTGCCGTTGGAGGTTCCTGCGCGTTGGGGTGTTTTTAAGGACATTTATTGCGCGGGCAATGACAGCACATTGGCCTTTTTGGAAGTGGTGTTGGATGAAGTGGTGGCGTTGTTTCCCGGTCCGCGCATTCACATTGGCGGCGACGAAGCGCCCAAAGTGCGTTGGACATCGTGCCCCAAGTGCCAGCGGAGGATTCAAGAAGAAGGACTGGCGAACGAGGAGGAACTGCAACGTTGGTTCATCGAACGGATGGGCCGGTACCTCGCGTCCAAAGGGAAGACCATCATTGGATGGGATGAGATCCTCGAAGGTGGCCTGCCAGAAGGCGCCGCCGTCCAGAGTTGGCGGGGCATGGGCGGGGCAGCGGAAGCGGTGCACCTCGGCGCCGACGTGATCGTATCGCCCACCAGCCACTGTTATTTGGATTATCCCTTGCGGAGTACGGATTTGGAAGAGGCCTACAGCTTCAATCCGCTGCCTGACTCATTGACACATGGGCCCGGCCGCATTCTGGGGGGTGAGGGCAATATGTGGACGGAGCATGCGCCCCAGCCTGAGGTAGAGTCCAAGGTGTATCCCCGGTTGACGGCCTTGGCAGAAGTGTACTGGAGCGGGCCCGGTCATACCTCCAAGGAGGGCGCTTATGTGGACTTCTTGGAACGCTTGGATCACCATTATCAGCGAATGGATGCACTGGGCGTGCAATACGGCTTGGAATCGCCGCCTTTTAGTTTGGAGACGAAGGAGGCAGACGGGGATGTTCAGGCTCAAGTGGTCGCCTTGGGTAGGGGGGTCGAAGGAAGGGGGCGCTGGGACGGTTTGGGAACGGACTCCGTGGCAGCAGGCGAGCCTTTTGTGGTCGAGGGTCCAGGCTGGATTCGAATGGAAGTGGGGCGAAGGGGCCAATGGACGGGACAGCAGGTTGCTTTTCCTGTGGATGGCCACGATGGTGCATTCCAGCCCTTGGCCCTATCGTACGTGCCCAGTCCATGGTATACGGGCGGAGGAGATGGCGCCTTGGTCGATGGTAAACTGGGGACCGCGGACTTTAGGGATGGGGCTTGGCAGGCCCAACAAGGTGTGGACATGTCTGCGACCTTGGATTTGGGCCGCCCAGAAAAAATCGCAGAGGTGGCAGTGGGGACCTACCTGTATCAGGATGCTTGGATTTTCCTGCCCGCCTCGGTATTGTGGGAAGGATCTGTGGACGGCGTTCAATGGGAGTCTCTGGCCCGGATTGCGGTGGGCGAGGTGTTGGCCAGAGATGACCGTCAAGAGCGCATTCCATTGAGCGCCATTGTGCGTCCTGGCTCTCTGCCTGCGCGGTATGTTCGGATGACCGCAGTCAACGCGGGGGTGTGCCCGGATTGGCACGCAGCCGCAGGCTCCGAGAGCTGGTTGTTCCTCGACGAGATGGTGGTGCGCACGGAGTGATGTCTGGCTGAGGTATCTTCCCGGCATGCCTCGATTCTATTTTGTTTTGCTGCTGATGCTGGGCATCAGTGGGCCTGTTTTTTCGCAGGGAGAGGGTCCCGTGTTGCGCAGGACCGTCCCCCGGGATTTGCTCCACCATGGTTGTCGCCATGCGCATGCGCCGATGTCTGATTTGGCGGCCATGCGGGCGGCCTCATCGGCCAACATCGACATGACAGGCTCTTTGGCGCGCAGCGACTCGTTTGATGTCTTGCATTACGGTTTGGAATTGGACGTCACCACCGCGGGCATTCAGCAGGTTTCGGGTGCGGCAACGGTCACCTTTGAAACGCTGGAAGCCGGGGCGAACCAATTGTGGTTTGACTTGGTGGGATCCCTCGAGGTGAGCGCGGTAGAACTCGATGGAGTGGCCTGGGGGTATGCCCAAGAGGGCGACACCATTTCCATCGCAGCGCCCGACGGCGGGTGGCCTGCAGATGGCCCCCACGAGGTGCAGGTTGTCTATGCTGGACAGCCCGGTAAGGACCCCTATTGGGGCGGCATGTACCTGACCACGAACTACATCTACAGCTTGGGCATAGGATTGACCAGCATTCCACCCAACCACGGAAAGGCGTGGTATCCATGCTTTGACACCTTTCGCGAGCGTGCTGGCTATACCTATGGGGTGACCAGCGCTGGGGGGAAAGCACTGCATGGTCAGGGCAACCTTGTGGCCACAGACAGCTTGGGTGGCGACACCATCCGCCGCGTGTTCGATATGGCGCAGCCCATTCCCACTTATCTCAGCACCATTGCGGTCTCAGATTATGTGGACTTTGACACGCTGCATACCGGGGTTTATGGAGAAATTCCGATTCGCTTGACCGCCCGACCTGGAAACCTGCAGTCCATGCGCAACCGTTTTGTGGACTTGCCTGTGTGCATCGATGCCTTAGAAGATTGGTGGGGCCCCCATGCCTGGGAGCGTGTGGGATATGTGATCACCACTGACGGGGCCATGGAGCACCCGACGAACATCGCTTATCCCTTGTCCATGTTGGAGCAGTCCAACTTCCAAAACGAAGGGCTGTATGGACACGAGTTGGGCCACCATTGGTGGGGCAATATGTTGTCGCCGCTCGTGCACAATCACATGTGGATCAAGGAGGGTTTTGCAGAGTACTCCAGCCACCTGTTCGAAGAGCTGTTGAGCGGTCGGGCAGATTTTGTGGAGATGGTCAAGGACAACCAGTTGTTTGTGCTTGAGCAGGCCCACTTAGACGACGAGGGGTTTTGGCCGCTGTCGCCCATTCCCGATGCCCAGATATACGGCCGTCACAGCTACAACAAAGGAGCATCTGTGGTCCACAACCTCCGCAATTACTTGGGAGACGACCTGTTTCGGTCTGGGGGGCAGGCGGTGCTGGCCACCCACTATGGCGGAGCCATGGACGACGTGATGTTGGAAGCGGCTTGGGAGGAAGCCACGGGGGTGGACCTGACGCCTTGGTTTGATGCGCACATTCGCCAACCTGGCTTTTCGACCTGGGTGTTGGACAGCAGTTCGACCATGGGGCTTGGAGCGCCAACGGGGCATTTGACCACCTTGCACTTGCAGCAAAAATTGAGGGCGTGCACAGGCTACCACGAGAATGAGCCGTTGGACGTGACCGTGTGGGACGCCGATGGTAACCGAGAAGTTGCCCAAATTGTAGTGGGAGGACAGTATGCGACCGCCGATGTGATCACGTCGATTTCCCCGGTGATGGTGGCCTTGAATGCCGAAGGAAGACTCAATCAAGGCCGAATGGACCTGGATTATTGGATCTCGGAGACCTCTTCTTTACAGAACCTGCCTTGGGTGGACATGCGCATTGGATGCGACGCGATTGCGGACGGAGACAGCGCATTGGTTCGGGTAGAGCACCATTGGGCGGGCCCCGATGGAGCGTCCGGAGCCACCCCTGCTGCAAAGGCCCCTTATGTGGACCAATTGAGCAGTACACATTTCTGGTCCATTGATGGCATTTGGCCAGATGAGGGAATGCTCTTGGATGCCCGCTTCACCTACCGAGGGGGCGATGAAGACGAGCTCGATTTCGACCTCTATGGCGATACAGAGGCTCAGGCTTTTCTCGCATGGCGCGCCTCACCAGCAGATGTTTGGGTAGAGTATCCGGACTACGAAATCCAGATGGGCTCTGCCTTCAATGGAAGCGGGGTGTTCAAGGTTTCGCGGCTGAGGCGGGGCCAATACGCCTTTGCCAACGGCGATGTTTCGGTGGGAGTGGAGGGGGCCTTCGCGGAGGCGTTCAGTGGAGTTGGCATGGTGTATCCGAACCCCGCTCGTGATGAGGTGCGCATCGTTCCGCCAGCGCAAGGAGCGCGCTTACAGGTATGGGATGCGGCGGGGCGCCAGACCATGAGGCTCACGGCTTCAGATTCTTCTGAGCGGATGCTGAATGTCGCCGGGTGGGAGCGGGGTGTCTATGTCATGGTGTGGACCGGTTCCGATGGCTTGGTTTTGGGACAGGACCGTCTGGTGCTTGAATAGCCTGCATTCCATGAGAGAAGGAAGGTGTCCTTGCCGTTTTTCTTCTTATCTTAAAGAGAAGAGCGAAATGCCATGAATGCGCCATTGATACAGCCCCTTTATGACGAGGTCCAGCATGGGACGTGGTCGCTGCTTTATGGCCGTCAGCGCGAAAACCTGACGGGGAAAGCGGCGCACTTGTATCTGGACGCTTTGGATCAGATGAGTGCCCTGACCGATGCGGCCATTCCGCGTGTGGACCGCATGGCCGAGCAGCTTCAAGCCACGACTGGTTGGTCCTTGGCTATTGTGCCCGGTTTAATTCCGGTAGACGACTTTTTTGCCTTGCTGGCCCAGCGTCAGTTTTGCACCTCGACCTGGGTGCGCCGGCGCGACCAGCTGGATTACTTGGAGGAGCCCGATATGTTCCACGACACCTTTGGCCACGTCCCGCCTTTAATGAACCCGGAGTTTGCCCTCTTTATGCAGCGTTTTGGAGAAATCGGGGTGGCCTTGCGGGGGAATGAGCAGGCTGTATTGGCCTTGCAACGGCTGTACTGGTTCTTCGTTGAGTTTGGATTCGTGGAAGAGCAAGGTGTTTCCAAGGCCTTTGGGGCAGGAATCATGAGCTCTTATGGCGAGACCAATCACGCTTGGGCCCAGCGCTTGGACTTGCGGAAATTCACGTTGGATGGCGTCATGTCTACGCCGTTTACAACCACCGAGATTCAAACCACCTACTTCCTGATTCAAGACATCCCCGAAGTGATTCGGGAGATGGAGGCATGGCATGCGGGTTTGTCTTGAAGGCTCGGCCGACCGGTTCAAGATGCCGAACTTGGGGGCATGGGTGACATGAATACACCGGGCAAGATGTGGGACGCCCGTTACAGTGGTGAGCCTTCGGTTTATGGTACCGCCCCGAACGCCTTCTTTGCGCAACAGCTCAAGGAATTGACCCCTGCACGGATGTTGCTCCCCGGGGATGGGGAAGGCCGCAATGCGGTGCATGCCGCTGCCATGGGGTGGTCGGTGCGGTCTTTTGATGCTTCTCAAGTGGGCGTTCAAAAGAGTGTGGCCTTGGCCTTGGAACGCGGAGTGACCATCGAAGCCGAAATGGGGGACTGTCGGACATGGGCGCCCGGAGAGTCCTTTGATGCCATTGGTCTGTTCTACTTGCACCTGCTTCCCCATGTGCGCCCTTCCTTTCATCAACTGGCGGCCACATGGCTCAAGCCGGGAGGCACCTTGCTGTTGGAGGGGTTTGGCCCCGGGCAGTTGGCTTTTGATTCTGGCGGCCCCAAGAACCTGGATATGCTCTTTACAGAGGACATGTTGCGTGGGGATTTTGCGGGCCTCGATGTGGCCTATTGCGAGACGGTGGACGTGGTCCTGAACGAAGGCCCGTATCACCAGGGACGCGCTGAGGTCACGCGGTTGGTGGCCTGCCGTCCTGCGTGATCACCACCCGAAATCCGAGGCGGGAAAGTACCCGATGCGGCCATTTCCGGAGACCCATAACGCGGCTCCATCTGGGCTGAAGCGGGCGGCGTAGAATGCGCTGTCAGAGACGTGGCGCCAGGTGTGCCCACCGTCGTCGCTCACATCGATGCCTCCTGGTGTACCGACCAGTGCGAGCTGCTGGCCGGAGGATCCCGGGCGGTAGCGGACGCACGACGCGTAGCCCGGACCTCGTCCATCGGAAACCAATGTCCACGTCGTTCCCCCGTCCGAAGTCATGGCGGCACGGGCGGTGTTGTCCTCCTTGGCTTCCCAATTTCCGCCCCAGACGATGCCATGGGAAGCGTCGGCGAAATCCATAGAAAACCCGCCGGTCATGGTTCCGCCTTGTTGGAGCGGTAAGGGCGTTGCCATCCAGTTCTTCCCCCGGTCGGTGCTGCGGTAGACCCGAGAGGCCCCGCCGCCGGACAGCATCCATACCGTATCGCCCACCGCACTCAGGTTCCCGTTGGAGGCGGCAAAGGCGGCTTCACCCTTCTTGGCCTGGGGGACCTTTTGCCCATTGGAGCCACAGGACACCTTTTCCCATGAGCGGCCCCCGTCCACGGATCGGACAACACACAGGCATCCATCGATGGGGTCGCCCATGGCGATGAGGGTGGTGTCGTCCAGGGAAATGACCGCATCCATGAAGGCCGAAGAATCGTTTTCCTGCCACACCGTGGTGCGCGGTCCTGTGATCGACCCGTCACGGTCGAAAGCGCCGCGCCGGATGAGGGCCGGACTGCCCACGGCCGTGCCGATCAGGCCACCGTTTGCCAAGGCCAGGCCCCTGAAGTGGGTGCCGACAGAGGAATCTGCTGGATTGGGAACCGCGTCCCTGAGCGCAGTGCGGGTGGCATTGCCCGCCTCAAGGGTGACCCTCAACCATTCCCCGTTGGAAGAGGCGAACCAAGCTTCGGAAGCCGACAGGGCCTCCACGGCACGCCAGCTTCCTTCCTCTTGGAGGTGGAGCATGCGCAGGGGGGAAGTGCCGATGGAGGTGTCAGCGCACCCAAAGCTGAAGGCACAAGCCGCTGCGAGGAGTGCTCCGTTGAGTCCGAATACACGAGATTTGAGGAAACGAAGGTTCATGGATCTGGCGGTTCAATTCACGTGGGGCAATTTGGCGCTCAATCTGTTGCCCGGTGCAATCCTTTGGATTTTGCAGGCTTTGATTCGTCGGAACATGCCCGCCAAGCCCAACGATATGTTCGGTTATCGCACCCGGAGATCCAAGGCTTCACAGGCGGCATGGGATTATGCGAACCGGCGGTGTGTGGACCTGTATGCACTCTATGCATGGCCGCTTTTAGCCGCAGCCATTCCGTGTACTTTGTTTTGGCAGGGAGAATCTTCACAGGTGGCTTTATTCGTGGCATTCACAGTGCTATGTATTTGGCCCATTGTGATCATTGAACGCGAACTGGCGCGGGACCAGCACCTGAAGGATTAAAATTTTCCGTCACCGAAGAACAACATTATATTGGGTGTTATGATGCGATTCACATCTTGGGCGGTCGCCCTATTTATTGCGGTGATGGCAGCAGGTTGTACCTACGACGATCTTGAATCCTTGGGGACGCCTTTTGACTGTAACACCATAGATGTGGGGTACGGAGCAGATATCCTGCCCCTAGTTGCAGACCATTGCCAAGGCTGTCATTCTGGTGGGTCGCCTGCGGCGGGCATTGGATTCGAGGAGTATGCCGACATCGCAGGGCATGCAGAAACCATGTTGGACCGGATGGACCGGTCTCCTGACGACCCTTTGTTGATGCCGCAGTCTGGCAAGCTGGACTCTTGTTCCATCGTGCGTTTCTCCGCCTGGATTGACGCCGGAAAACCTAACAACTGATGTCATACAGAGCCTTTCTCTTTTTCTTGGTCATGGGCTGCGGTTTTGGTGCCAAAGCCCAGCAATTCGCGACGCGCAGTGCCCACATTGCTTTTCTGTCGGAGACTCCACTTGAAGACATTCAGGCCGAGAGTCACGAGGCATCGAGCATTTTCGATGCGGCCACAGGCCAGATTGCGTTTCAGGTCCCCATCCTGAGTTTTCATTTTCCAAAGGCCTTGATGGAGGAGCACTTCAATGAGAACTACATGGAGTCCGAGCAATTCCCCAAGGCGTCTTTTCGGGGCACGGTGAGCGGGCTGGACACAGGTGCTCAAGGCGAGCAGGAGGTGACAGCCAAAGGCGTGCTTGAGATGCATGGTGTCGCCTTGGAGCGCGAGGTAAAAGGAACCATGACGCGAAGCGAAACAGGTTGGTCCATTGTGGCGGCGTTTTCGGTGCCTTGTACAGACCACGACATTGACATTCCAAAGGTGGTTTCGGAGAACATTGCCGAAATCATTGAAGTGACGCTGTCGGCAAACCTTGAACCTCGATGATGCGCAGTCCATGGTTGGTCGCCCTGCTGTGCGCGGGTGCTTCTCTGGTCCACCCCCTCTTTGGGCAGGATGATTTGATGGGATTTTTCGATGAGCCCACCGGCCCGCAGTTGGTGACTTCCGTGTTCAAGGCTGGGCGCATCATCAATGTTCAGAGTCCTGAAACGTCGGGCAAGGGTGAGATGAACTTCATCATTGCCCACCGATTTGGGCGCATCAGCGACGGTTGGTATGACCTGTTTGGCCTCGACAACGCTCAAATGCGGATGGGGCTGGATTATGGCATTACGGACCAGCTGCAGGTGGGGATTGCGCGTTCGGGTTTTGGCAAAACGCTCGAGGCCAATGCCAAGTGGCGGTTTGTGGAACAGCAAATGGGGGGAGGCTCACCGGTGAGCCTCACAGCCTATTCAGTGCTGATGCGGGATGGCCTGCGGTTTCCCGTCGATGGCCTGGAGCGCAAAGGCGTGCACCGCTTGAGTTTTGTGAACCAGGTTGTGGTGGCCCGAAAGTGTTCGCCCGATGTGTCGGTGGCGTTGATTCCGTCGCTGGTGCACAGGAACTTGGTGGACCGCGCGGATCGTGCCAATGATGTAGCCACCCTAGGCGCAGGGTTTCGCTATAAACTCAACAACCGGCTTTCCGTGAACGGTGAGTACCACTATCTGTTGCCGCGTCCCATCGAAGATGATTATGTGAATTCGCTGTCACTGGGCCTCGATATCGAAACAGGAGGCCATGTGTTCCAGTTGCACATCACGAACAGTCGCGGCATGTTTGAACGTGCCTTTCTCTCAGAGACGAGCAGTTCATGGCAAGATGGTGACCTCTATTTTGGGTTCAACATCAACCGCGTCTTCCAGGTCGGACAACGCCGCTGATCAGTCAATTTGCTTGAGCTGCTTGGCGGGCTTGGTGCCGGGGCGGTCGTGCTTGCGCAGGTCCGCCACGATGATGAGGTGGTCGCTGGCTTGCATGTCGTCGCCAGCATTGAGGCCGTATTGTGTGCGGCGCTGATTGGACATAGAAGCGGTCTCTAAGGCAAAGTTGCCCAACACTTCCACCACGCCATCCTGAACGAGCATGTAGTCGAGTTTGCCGGCAGGCCATTGGCTGTTGTCGTTGCGCCAGGTGTAGTTCATGGGCTGATCGGTCTGAAGCCCTTTGAGTTCCTTGAGGGCGGTGCCATCCCAGTCTGGTCCAAAGTCAGGGCCGTTGTCGGCTTCGTTGGCGATGTCGCCGGTCAGCAAGGTGTGCATGGCTTGTCCGGGTCCGACCATGTTGAGGTCGCCTCCATAAACAACGGGCGTGCGTTCGGTGAGGTTGACCTCGCCTCCTGGTGTCATGGCGTCGCGAAGGAAGGCCATGTACTCGTCGGCTTCGGTTTGGCGCTGTTCCGCACCATTGCAGCACTTGAGGTGGCTGGCGGTGACCATCCAGTCTCCATTGTCACCTGTGTTGATGAGCACTGGATACTGCCTGTACACTTCGGGATAGGTGGCGTCGATTGGCCAGCGGCTGGCCACAATCAGGTCCCAGTCGTCTTTGGCCACGTGCCAAGAGCCTTCGGTCAAGGGCATCCAGACATCGAGCAGGTCGCGGACGAAGTCGGCCGAGAAATCCTCGACCTCGCTCATGGCGAGTACATCGGGTTGGATGGCCTGAAGGATGCGCTCCATGGCCCCTTGTGCCGAAGCCTCATCCATGCGCCGGTTCATGTTCCAAAACGCCACGCGCATTTGGGTTCCTTCCGAACGTTCCAACGGCAGGGCCGTGTATACGGGATCCACGTTGGACAGAGCGGTGCCGTTCTCGTTGCTGACTTGCTGTCCGGAACTGCAGCGCACGGACCAGCGGATGGCGTTGCCGAGGTTGGCAAAGCCGTTGACACCCCGGTCGATGGCCACTTCGTGCACACTGCCTCCGTAGGTGGGGGCCATGCGCACTTGGGCATCATTCAGAGACGATTGGGCCGTAGTGCCGCCGGACTGCGAGGTATTGACATAGCGGTCAGCGAGGTGGACCACCATCTCGGCCCCTTGAAACCCCCCGACAATTTGACCGGTGTTGGCGTTGCCATCGAGGTCGAGGGCAATTTTGGTGCCGTGGGGGATGATGCTTTCGTCGAGGGCGATGATGCGGTCGTACTCCAGGAGGAAGTAAATGCGCTCTCCGTCTGCACGAAAACGCACAGCCTCTAGTGGGCCGCTGGTATCGGCGACGGCGACGGCGTCCGTGCCATTCCAATCGCTAAAGTCATGATCGATGGCGACGGACTGCTGGGCCGTGCCTGCAGTACAGGCGCTTAAAACCAGAAGGGACGTGGCCCAGCGGCCTAGGAAGTGTGCAGTGGACATGATGCTGTGAATCAGGTTGCAAAGATGGACCTTTGTGGCATGCGATTGCTCGGAACAAAAGTGTGCAAGAAGCACGACCTCGGCGTGCACAATAACCTCTTTGGGGGAACCATGCTCAGTTGGATCGATGAATTGGCCGTGGCCTTTGTCAATGAAGTCTGCTTTAGCCCCAATATGGTGACCCTGAAGGTGGAGGAGGTGCTGTTCAAATCACCGGTCAAAGAAAACAACCTCATCAAGATTTATGGCGACATCGTGCGGATCGGCAACAAGTCGATCAAGATTGCTGTAGAAGCCAGGAAGTTCAACGTCTACAGCCACGAAGAGGCGGTTGTGACCACCACCAAACTGGTGTTCGTGAGGATCGATGAAGACGGCAATTCTCTGCCCATCGCCCAGCACGTCAAAGACAAGCACCCGGATAAGCTCGCCTGAGCAGGATCCATCAATGCCCTTGGCCGCCTTGGACTTGGGCGTCGAAGTTGGCGCGCATCTCCAGACAGTTCTTGGCGGTCCAATCGCGCAGGCGTTGCCTCAATTCCACAGGGTCGTCCCCGTATTGGACCTCACCAAAACGCACCGCTACATCGATGTAGCGGTGGCCGAAGACCTTGAAGGCGTGGGGGATAAACTTGGAATCTGATACCCAAGACACATCTTGGTGGCGGTACTCCATGGCAATGGGGCAGATGGGAAAACCTCCATCGGCGCACATTTTGAACATGCCCATTTTGTACTCCAGCAGGTCGGGCCCGCGGTGGGTGGTGCCTTCGGGAAAGATGATGATGGACAGGTCGTCCTCTATGCGCTTGCGCACCTCCACGCGGGTGGCTTTTCTGCTTTCGGCACTGGATCGCTTGACCCAAATGGTGCGGATGGCGTTGCCGCCCCATCCGATGATGGGCCAGCGCTTGACTTCTGCCTTGGCCACGAAAACAAGGGGGTGGGGAGAGGGGACCATGACCGCATCGATGTAGGTCCTGTGGTTGGCCACCAGTACGCTCGCATGGTCCGGCAGCTCGCCTTCCACGGTGACTCGAATCCCGGTGAACCGATGGATGTTGCGGCAATACCACATGTAGGGGCGGTATAGGCTCGCGTGATTGGCGCCACTGAGTTTGCGCGCCAAGGCACTGACCGTGGCGGCCAACGAGAGGATGATAAAGGCGAAAAACCTCCGTGAACTGCGCCAGAACTTGCGCAGGGCATGCCCATCGTCAAATGTGCTGGGGAGGGTGGTCAGAAAATCGAATGATCGGTGGGTCATGCGAACAAGAACAAGCGGGAAATGTACTCCAACCATGACGGAACACATCAAGACAGGAGGCGGAGAATTGAATTTTGAGGAATTGGCGGCAGCTCGGCGGAGTGTCCGACGTTATAGCCATGCCGTTGTTCCCGAAGAGGTGATGCGTTCGGCACTGCGCTCAGCGCACCTCGCTCCAAGTTCCAACAATCTGCAGCCTTGGGAGTTCCATTGGGTCCGTCCAAATTCTGCACAAAGAGAAGCGGCGGTTGAGGCTTGCCTTTCCCAACCCGCTGCGGCCACCTCGGCCGAACTCGTCTTTTTCATCGGCCGTCCCGACCTCTGCGCTCGCCGTGCGGCAGCACTGCAATCCCATTACGAATCGGAGCAGAACGAGGGCACTGCCGCCTATTACCGCGATCAAGTTGGTCCCAACGTAGCCGCCATGGAGTCTGCACCCCGATCCGCTTGGGTCGACAAGAGCGTGGCCCTCGCTGCCGCGCAGTTTATGCTCGCCATCCAAGCCGCTGGCTTCGACAGCTGCCCCATGGAGGGCCTTGACCCCAACAAGGTTCGCGCCCTCCTCGGTCTCCCCGCGGAAGCCACGGTCACCATGGCCATCTCCGTGGGCCAAGGCATCCCCGAAGGCCTCTACGGCCCCCGCTACCGCTTCCCCCTAGACGACCACCTCACCGAACACTAGCGCAGTCCCGTCGGGACTGCGTACATCGGTTTCTCTGGGCCCCGGGTTTCAAGGGGTGTCCCGCCTGTTTAGTCAGTGTTGGCAAGTAATACAGGGCAGAACCACGAAAAAGCCCGAAATTGAATCAAACCCTATGAAAGCCAATGTAGGCTCATTGGTAGGCTCACGATTCCACATTGAAAACCGCCTTCTTCCTCCGCTCTTCATCCGACGGTCAGCGGTCCATCTACATCCGCATCACAGAGGGCAGGGGAGACCAGTTCAAATTCGCCACGGGACACGCTGTTCTGCACCCTGACCATTGGAACAAGACCAAGCAGCGGGTGCGCAACAAGGTCGAGGCGGTGGGGTGCGATGAGGTCAATGTCCAACTCGAGAAACTCCAAGCCTTCGTGCGCCAGGCCCACCTCGATGCCAAGACGAAGGGCCAGCGTCGGGATCGGGACTTCTATCTGCAGGTCATTCAGGACTTCAAGCGGGGCGTGGAGCGGTCGTCCGTGGGGCAGACCCTGACCATCGGGGAGGCCTTTGAGCGCTTCATTGACCATGCGTCGAAGCACAACAGCCCCATCACGGGCTCGCGGCTCTCCAAGGGCACCCTAGAGAACTACGCCGTCACCCTGCGACAGATTCGGCACGTCCTGATGGACGTCACCGCCCTCGATGAGGTGGACATGGATTGGTACCACGACTTCGTCTCCAAGAGCGAGCAGAGCGGGCTCAATGGGAAGCCATTGAGCAAGAACTACATCGGGCGCCACATCAAGGGGGTCAAGAGCGTCTTGGCCGCCATGGAGGAGCAGGGGCACGACGTCCACCCCGCCTACCGCAGGAAGGGCTTCAAGAAGATCACTGAGGACAGCACGTCCATCTGGCTCACCATGGACGAATTGAAGCAGATGGAAGCCCTTGACTTGAGCGGTCATCCTCCCGGCCTGTCCTTGACCCGAGACCTCTTCCTCATCGGCTGCTTCACGGGCCTCAGGGTGTCCGACCTCAACCGCCTCAAGTCCGCGGAACTCGTCACGTTGGAAGGTACCCGGTGCATCTCCTTCAAGCAACAGAAGACAGACCGTCCTGTGCTCATCCCGGTTCATCCCATGGTGCAGTCAATCCTCGACCGTCACGGCGGTCCGCCTAGGCCGCAAAACGACCAAATCATCAACCGCAATCTCAAGCGGTTGGGTCAGCTGATGGAGTTGACGGACTCCGTTCAAATCGAGCGCACCGTCGGTGGAGCCAAGACCAAGGAGTCCAAGACCAAGTGGGCCATGCTGACTTCACACTGCGCCAGGCGGTCCTTCTGCACCAACAACTACCTCATGGGGACGGACGCCTTGACCATCATGGCCATCTCAGGCCACAAGACCGAGAAGTCCTTCCGTCGCTACCTCAAACTCGGCCCGGAGCACTACGCCGCCCGTATGGCAGCATCCGGGTTTTTCGGTTTTCATTGAGTCGATCTTAGTCAATTAGAAAAAGAAGGCTAATCTGAACAGATCCATCGCCTGAATTGACTCCATCCTGATTCAATTGGTTTGAACCTGAATTGAAAGATCCTCCTCCTCCACCTCCCTGACCACCGCCTGAATAACCACCGCCACCACCGCCACCATTGCATGCGCCAGCTCCTCCTCCTCCAAAACCGCCGCTATTGCCACTACAACTTGATCCTGTTCCTGTGCTTGTAGCTCCAACGCCCCCGGAAAGGAACGCAAGAGCACTTCCAGTTCCTCCATATTGAGTGTTGGTGGTTCCATCTCCATAAAATCCTGCCCCTCCAGACCCCCAGCCACCATTTGCATTGTTGGTGTTCCCATATCCGTTAGTTCCGAATCCATATCCAGACCAGCCAACGGTTCCTGAGGTCGATGAGACGGCATCAAAACCATCGCCTCCTGAATCTCCCGCACCACCGCCACCGCCGGCAACAATGAGGGGTGTGGAATCGTAAATGGAGTATCCCTTGCTGACAAATGTGCCGCCCCCGCCACCTGAAACATACAAGCCTGTTGGCCCTTTTTGCCCGACCAATATGAAAAGAGTGTCTCCTTCCATCAGCACAAAATCCCCTTGAATCCGAGCCCCTTTTCCACCATAATATGGTCCAAGCTGCGTGTTTCCTCCTGACGCTCCAAGGGTAGTTATTTGATATTGACCAGAAATTTCAACAATCCATCTTTGGATGCCACCCAATGAGGCCACCGAACTTGAGGCTAGGCCATACTCATTTAGTAGGTCAAATTGAGTAGGTCCCCAAGGTCCCTCAGCGCCGCAATTAGAGAAGTATGCAAACGAGCCACAAAGACTATCATTTGTACTTGTGGGGTTAAAGGCGAATGACTCAGGGTTGTTGCAACCAGGACAGTTGCCGAATTCGCAAGAGTTGTCGTCAATATTGGCGGTGGGCTCATAGTTGCAAGCCAATTCTGCCGTTTTTCCATAGACCACGCATGAGCTGTCATCGCATCCTGCGGTTTCGTCGTAGTTGTTGGCGAGAGGATTAGTACAACCGGGATAAGTGCATGAGCCATCTGAGCAGATGGCGTCCGGTTCGAAGTTGCAGGCCTCCTCATCAAGACATCCAACCAACCCGTCTGTTGCGCAGGAACCGTCTTCACACCCCGCTTCCGGTTCGAAGTTGCATGCTGAAGTATCCGTGCATCCTGGATATGTGCAAGAGTCGTCCAATTCAGTCGCTCCCGGTTCAAAATTGCAGGCTTCTGTATCAGTACACCCGAAAATCTCGAGGGCATCGCATACGCCATCGCCATCGGTGTCGATGAGACAGTTGTAGTTGCAATCGTAAAGGGCTTCAGGGTACCAACAACTTCCAGATTCAATAGTGGCGGATAGGCTGTAATTGCAGGCGGCGGGGTCGGTGCATCCGTAGCAGGAGGTGAAGTCGCAGGAGCCGTCGTTGATGGAGGCGCTGGGGTCATAGTTGCAGGCGACCTCGTAGGTGCAGCCGGGGATGCTGTCGTCGTCGCAGATGCCGTCGCCATTGAAGTCGTTTTGGCAGGCGCCACCGCAGGTGCCCACGGCGTCGAGGACGTTGCCATTGCAGTCGCAATACCCGTCGGGGATGTCTTCACAGCCGCAGCCGAGGATGGGGCCAGGGCCGTTACAGATCCCACAGAAATCGTATTCGCCCACGCAGTCATCCTCGGTGTCGCAGATGCCGTCGCCATCGGCGTCCTCGGTGCATCCACCGCCACAGACGCCCACCGCGTCGAGGGTATTGCCGGCGCAGTCGCAGGTCTCGGGATCGGGCTCGGAGCAACCGCATTCGTAGATGGCGCCCGGACCGTTGCAGACGCCGCACTCGTCGGCCTCGCCGATGCAGTCGTCGCCATCGTCACAGATGCCGTCGCCGTCCACGTCGGCGGCGCAGGTGCCGCCACAGACGTTGAGGGCGTCGAGTTGGTTGCCGTCGCAATCGCAGTCGCCTTCCGGCAGGTCCGCACATCCGCATTCGTAGATGGCGCCGGGGCCGTCACAAACGCCGCATTCGTCTTCGTAGACGCACAGGGGCGCCCAATTAACCGAAGCGCCCGAATCGTAGTTGCAGGCCGTCTGATCGGCGCAACCGACTTCGGGCACGCCCGCACCCGTCGGCAGGTCCTGCCACACCGGGGTGTTGTCGATGAGGCCGAGGAACTGCCCATTCTCACCGACGCTGACCAGGACCCACTCCTCGCCATTCCAATAGAGCATCTGACCATGCTCCGACCCTTCGACGGGCAGCGCCCCGCCATTCTCTTCCACGAGCAGCAGGTATTCGTTGATGGTCATCCCGTCGATCAGGACCTCCTCGGGGGTGAAGAAGCCGCCGAAGATGGGCAGCAGGCCGAGCAGATCCGTCGAGGTGATGGCGCTGTCGGCGTTGACGTCGGGGTTGTAGGGCAACGTGACCGACTGCGAAAGGCACAGGCTCGGCACGAAGAGCAAGAGAGCGAGTAGTTGTTTCATGGTTCAGTCTTTGATGCAGCGGACGGAGAAGCCGTAGTTCATCGATGGGTAAGTGCGGAAAATCCGGTCTTCAGCAGAATCCAATCTGCGATAAAAGAGGCCATCAATGTTGAATGTCTTAGTCCACCAATATCCAATTGCCCCATCATCCAAGAAATTACCTGAGCTGTGGTTTCTTCCGCCGTGCGGGAGTGCGCTGAATCCTACTTCATCCAATCCGTTCTGCCATGTGGTGGACTTGAGGCGTCGACCTTCATCAGATCCTCTCCAGTACAAGGATGTTGCATCTTCGGTCGACATACCAAGGTTCTCTTCAAGGTGGATGAAGTCTGAGTCGTTGGGTACAGACCAGTTAGTTGGACACAGGCCGCGCGTATCGTCGACTGCATAGCCGTTGTAAAGGCGTCCGTGGGTGCTCACCACAGCCTCATCATCATCGTAGGCGGCTTGTGCACCTGTGGTAGTAGAGGCCCACTCAGAATTGGAAAGCCCGGAGTCAATCACAGTTCCGTCGGTGTACTGAGTTGTTGCGAGATTCTCCGCGAACCAGCACTGGTCGCCGATGAGAACGGTGGG
>Ga0206128_1001839_pt1 | contig 20086 bp, 16 predicted proteins | sample Helgoland_Spring_7_FD_148601 | JGI IMG/M metagenome (GOLD analysis project Ga0206128, IMG submission 148601) | Pelagic subsurface seawater microbial communities from Kabeltonne, Helgoland, North Sea - Helgoland_Spring_Bloom_20160426_1 | ecosystem: Environmental > Aquatic > Marine > Epipelagic ... | reverse complement strand
TCCAGAAGGACCGGACCCTTTGCCACCGACGTCCGATGGCGTTTTTGCCGATGGGTTTGACTTGCAAACAGCAGATTTGTCGTGGGATGAAGCCGCTCAGGAGTATGTCTCGAATTATGAAGTGACGGTGCAGGGCACAGGTGTGAGTGGAGTAGGCCACCTCGAACGGATGGCTTCTGCGGTCATTGAGGTGGAGCAAAACGCCCCGAACCCATTTCGGGATCGCACCACGATCGGTTTTGTTTTGCATGAACCGGCCAGCGTACGGTGGTCTTTGTGGTCCGTATCCGGCCAATGTGTTTTTCAATCCGAACTCGGTTCTCTTGCTGCCGGTCAACACGGAATTGACGTGAATCCAGGGCGTTTGGGTTTGCCGGTCTCGTCCTATGTGTACATGTTGAATGCGACGACTTCCAATGGGACGTTTACGGCTGTCAAGCGCATGATGCACTTAACTTATTGAATAGTCAGTCTCCTCAGGGCGACGTTCAAAATCTTCGCATCTTCAACCGATGAGGGGGGGTGCTTTGTAACCCTTGCTCGGGGGTGTGTAACTCGTGTGGGGTGTGGAAAGTATTTTTTCAGTTTGGATCGGTTCTCGAAAGAATTTATTTTCCTTCACCACATGAGACAACGCGTTGACGAACCCCAAAACACACCATTGAATGCTTCTCCTTCCTCAAGCAACAAGGGAATTTTATTCCCCAGACGCACCTTGCACAGTGCATCGCACTCTCCACTCAGGCAAAACAAAAGCCTGAGCGGAAAGAAGAGACTTGGTCCCTTGCTTTGTTATATCCCATGAACGTCCATAGCCCATCATTGAGGGCTCTTCTTCATCCATCCACTCCACAATCCACTCGCTCGGAACAGTAAAACTGTATCGGTGCTCAGTTTGCCCCCTGCCCGAGGGAGTGCTGTGCAATCGCGTCCCATCCATCATTTCTTCTTGAGCTGAATTGAGAAGAGACAGTTCTACAAAGCCAGATTCTGAAGGCGTCCACAAACTAGCCATGACACGGGCTTGATTGCATAATGAATCGGACGTGTGCAAAGTCACATCCAACAATAAGTGATTGTTTTTTGAATCGACGAGTTCTATGCCTCGAGTAAAAAACATGAGCGACCCATCGTCACGTAGAAAACTGTGAACTGAAGATCTAGCTGTATTCACTTTCATCGCGCCTCCCAATCCGGTGCAGCCAGAAGAAATAAAAACGCAAAAATATAGCAACCAACTCCAATTGTAGAACGTCATATTGCCTTTACTCATGAGCCTCGAACGCGAAGGTGACTTAACAAATCTTGCTCGATTAACTCAATGACTCGATCGTTTTTCTCGTTTTTCTCGAAGAGAAAGTCCAACGAAATAAGGATGCCTGAGCCAGGTTCATCGTACAAGTACCTGTGAACTTCCATCCGGTCATTTATTGACCACGATACGTGATCCAAGCGTAGTTTGTTGAGGAAAGCCGGTGGCCATGAGTTGACAACCCGAATGGCATTCAATTCGGATTTTGTTACACCCTCTCCTGCTCCAACCATTAGGACCCAGCCACGATCAGCTTCTATTACGCGGTGTAGATAATGAGGCACGCTTTCAGAATAACAACATGCCCCATAGAGCTGAACGTGTTCCTCTGTAATATTTTCAATGTTGGAGTGGTGAGACTCTACTTGAAAAGATGACCAGATGCCAATGGGCACTTTGTTGGTGGTACACCCTGTAAAACTAAAAGTGAAGACCGTAGAAATTAACAGAGCGCAGAAAGTTCGAACCTTAAACATTTTTTTCTGGAAATAAAAAAAGGCCACCGAAGTGGCCCTTTTATTAAAAAAAAGTATTCTTACTCACCCGTAACGATGCAAGTATGTGTTACGAGAAGGTTGAACAAGTTATCCACTTTGTAGTCTACAGTGGAGATTTTCGTAATGCCACCTGCTCGTGCAGCAGCTGCTATACCTGCGTCTACACCAAGACAGATTTGCGATAGGTAGCAAGTACCGCCAGCTTCACCAACTTTAGAGCCTACGGAGTTAGATGTTGCTCCGACAGGAACTGTTAAAGAGCAAGAGGCAAGCATTGCCGCGGCTGCAAAGCCTAAAAGTAAATTCTTCATAGCATAAGATTTAGATTGGGCTAAAATTACACACAAAATTGGGGCTGCGAATAATTGTCTTTACTAGATTTCAACAAAGGGTCGTGCCTTTTGTGAAAAACTGTGCGAAAACTTCAATTCACCTTTTTAAAGCTTGGTACGAGTCTCTCGTTTATAAATCACAATCATTTTTTTTTTAATATTTATCAGATTAAGGCTCACATCTCCTGAGCGAGGATGATACCGTGCAGCGAGGGCATGACTTGAACGGCAATGAAATGGAAAGCTCAAATTCTCGTCTTGGAGATGGAGACGCTATTCGCGGCTGACAGATGCACCCTTGCACATTCTTTTAGGCTACAAGCTTCTTGATTCAAATTCCTTTGGGATTACATAGTAGAGAAAAGGATGCCACGAGTTATTTCCTTGCAACACACATCACCGGACATAAGATTGCTATCATTAAAGGAGCTTTCTTTTTAATATGTCAATCAGCCATCTATGGGCTACAAGACGAAAAAGCTACAACTCTATCAAATTGTCGGCTGTTTCATATATGAATTTGTGCAGCTATCTGGAGCCATGTCTTTGAGTTTGATTCGGATTGGTTGGGTGTTTCGTGTCATTATTTTGTGCAGCCTTGCGTTGCCTGGTTCCGTGTGAAAAGCAACCTAAGCTGTGATTTTGTTGTTAAGCTTTATAACCATAACATTGGCAATCGTGTCGACCATCATTTTGGAAAAAACGAGGGGCCCTCTGGGTCGCAACTAAAGCTACTTCACTTTCCTGCTTTTATGTACAAGCCAATAATTGCTCTTCTCCTCTGTGGTTTCCTCGGGAATGGATGGACTCAGTCGGATTTATCCAGCCTGATCGACACTTGGACGGACGTTTCTCAGCCGACTGAGAAGCGGTTCGAAGCCTTGAATGAGTTGCATGCTGAGTACCACTTGAACAACCCCGATACGGTTCTTCATTTCCTGGAGGAACTGCGTGTTCTCGCCGAGCAGTTGGACCATCAGACGGCGCTGTATTCCGTCTACAATCGCAGGGGGAACATCCTTCGAATGCAGGGGATCAATACAGGGGCTTTGCAGGCATACAAAGACGCAGAGGGTGTGGCACGTTCCATGGCTGACTCGAGCAGGTTGGCTAGCGTGTATGCCAATCGTGGAAACGTACATGTTCAACTCAACAACTACGTCGAGGCCACGCGTCATTTTTCAGAGGCACTCGAGATCCATCGCCAGCGTGGAGATGTAAAAGGGCAGCGTAACATGCAAATGGCCTTGGGCAATGTGTTCACATTGATCGATCACTTCGACCTAGCCAAGGTCCAATATGAAATGGTGTTGAAGGAAATTGAAGGAGAGTCGGACACGGGATACTTTCCAGGTCTGCTGAAGTTGAACATGGGGTGGTGCGAGTTTAAGCTTGGAAACTTCGACGAGGCTTCCGAGCTCTATCTATCGAGTCTTGAGATTTTAGAAAGGGAAGAGGCCGTGTTCTTTTTGGCTGGATGTTACGGCAATCTCTCGGCGTTGCGACAGGAACAGGGGAGGATGAGAGAGGCCATGCAGCACGCCATCACCTGCACCGAGCTGTACGGTGATTTGGGTGCAAGAGGAGATGAGCTCTATGGGTTGCTGACGATCGCAGACCTGACCCTCCTCTTTGATCCCGCCGAGGCTTTGCGCCTTGCTCAGGACATTCAGGGGGAGCTGCTAAAGGAGTCTGATTATCAATCCAAAAGTGAACTATACATGCTGTTGTATCAGGCTTTTAAAGAGCTTGGAGATGAGCCAAATGCCCTCGAAATGCATGAGGCGTTTGTTCTCTATGACGACAGCCTGCAGACTGAGAAGCATCGTCTCGCGGTGCTTCGTGCGGCCTACGAAAAGGATGTAGAACATCAACTTCAGGCGGTCCAATGGGAAGGGGAACAAGAACAGAGCCGTCAAGAAATCAAGCAGCTGAAGACGTTGCTCGCCCTCGTATTGGGGTTCTTGCTTGTCATTGGTGTCCTGATCACGTATATCGTCAACATTCAGAAGCGCCATCGCGGTCGACGCGATGATCTCATGGCCCAGATTGAGGAGCTTCACATGAAAAGCGGGCAGAAGTTGATTCTCGATACTCCGGTGTTCGAATTGGATCGCACCGGCCTGAATCAGGCGTTGGGTCGAAACCTGAACGAGACGGATTGGAAAGTGCTCAATATCTTACTTGAGGACCCCACCTTGACCAACCGCGGCATCGCGGAAAAAGCAAACCTCAGCGTCGATGGCATCGGGTCTTCATTGAGAAGGATGTACGGCTATTTTGAAGTCAAGGAAACCAAGTACAAAAAAATGGCCTTATTGCACTCCGCTATGCAGATTTCAGCGGGGTAAAGGGGTGAACTGAATTGATTTACCTGAGTTTGTTGATTCACATGGTTTTAGGCTTCTTTTTCGGGCGTTGCTTTCACCCTCACGCGTGACGCTTTTGTGGTGATTCAAGCTCAAATTTGACAGGCGAAAAAAAAAATCCAATTTCCCGACTACATGAAACACCTCCTGCTCTTATTCACCTGCCTAATCAGCGTGAACTCATTCGCACAAAGTTGGGAGCAGACCTATGGCGTTGGCGTCGAAAATACGGGCCATTCGCTGCAGCGGACTTCAGACGGAGGCTTCATCATTCTCGGATACACTTATGCAGCAGGCAATGCCAGTGCAGATGTGCTGCTCATCAAGACCGATGAATACGGGATGGAAGAATGGAGTCAAACCTATGATGACTTCCTCAACAACGGCATGTATGACAACACGGATGACAAAGGGTATTTCGTTGAGGAAACATCAGATGGAGGGTTCATTGTTGCAGGCGTTACCAACGAAGAGGGTGAGAACAGTGAAGACGGCGGCTTGGATATCCTCTTACTCAAAACCGGGCCAAGTGGAGAGACTGAATGGGCCAAGGTGTATGGTTACCCTAACAATGATGTAGCGTGGGCTGTATGCCAAATGTCAGATGGTGGGTATGCGGTCGCGGGTTACACCGTCACAAGTCCGTGGGATGAGGAGGGGCATTTCAAAGAAGTATACCTCTTCAAAACCGATGCAAACGGAGTCGAGGAATGGTCACAAACCTTCGGAACCGAGGAAATGACAGCAATCGGTTACGCGTTGGAACAAACGGATGATGGGGGGTTGATCATTGGAGGCCGGATTGGTCCGGGGAGGAAAATCCAAAACAACACGAGTTCTGATGCCTACCTCATCAAAACCGATGCAAGTGGCGCAGAGCTTTGGAGCCAAACGTATGGAGGGGATTATTTCGACACGGGATATTCGGTGCAACAAACGGCAGACGGGGGATACATCTTATCGGGATTCACGAGCGAATCAAATGAAAATCTTACCGATCGCGATATGTACGTGGTCAAAACGGACGGTATTGGCAATGAGGAATGGAGCCAAACTTACGGCGATGCTGACACCCGAGAAATGGGATATTCTGTTCAACAGACCATGGATGGGGGCTACATCATTGGAGGCACCCGAGACCATTGGCCGCCGAGCCTCGGCGACAGCGATATGATTCTGGTCAAAACAACGGAAGCCGGCTCCGAAGAATGGACTCAAACCTTCGAAAGTGAGGAAGGATCAGAGGATTCAGGCTATGATGTGCTCCAAACAGCAGACGAATGCTACGTCCTGATCGGAACGACTTCCAATGAAGAAGGGTCGGATGCATACGTGATCAAAACCTGTGAGGACGGCACACAACCCGTGTCGTTTTTCTCCCCGCATTCAAGCGAGAGAAAGTTGGAGAAGGTCGTCGATGTCATGGGGAGAGAAGTGAACCCAGTGCCGAATCAAATCCTATTCTACATCTACACGGATGGTTCGGTCGAGCAGAAGTTCATTTGGAATTAATCGAACGAAGTCACCTCCTGCTGTGGTATTTTCACCCCTAAACGTGAATCATTATTGCATGCTTTGGAACGTACTTTGTCAAAAAGAAACCCATCATGAAGAAATTAACCGCACTCCTTACACTTGCATTGGGGCTGACTCAATTTGCAAGTGCTCAAGTCACAACAGTCGATTGTGACATGATGAACCTAGTCGTGAATGTATCTGACACGGGATTGGTGAAGTTGTACCATCCGGGGCATTATTTAACGCACCCGCAAAGCGAAAACGTCATCGAATGGGAGGTGACTGATGCAGCTGGTAATGTGATCGCGCAAGAGACGTTGATCGATGACAGTGACTTTCTATTCGATTTCAACACGCCTCTCACGGAAATCATGAACGTATCTGCGCATCTCACCAACGACTCTGCCATACACAATGGCTTTCCTGTAAACTGCCTCATCGAAGATCAATTGTTCTGGGAGGTCACCGAAATCATTCCCGGCTATATCAGCGGAAGATGGGAATTCCTTCACGGAAATGGAGGGGTTGACCAGAACGAAGTTTCGGGCATTTTCGACGTCGCGCCTGCCGCCGCCGCAATGGACAATACAATCTACGATCTGTACGGAAGAGAACTGAGTGAAGCTCCTTTTGGACAGATGTACATTCAGAACAAGAAAAAGTACATTCGTTTCTATTGAGGACTGACGCTATTGAAATCCGATAGCGTTCACACGTGCTCCGATCACATGACGGACATCGCTCAACCTTGTCTTCCTTTGCTCGTTCGACTGGCCGCAGCGCCTGGAGAAGCCGCCCTACCTTTGAGTTTAGGGGGATTCAAAAATTGAGACAACCAGATGGGATTCAATATTGTACTCGTAGAGCCTGAAATCCCTACCAACACAGGCAATATTGGGCGACTGAGTCTGGCTTCTGGGTCGACCCTTCACTTGATTCAGCCCTTTGGATTCGAGATTACAGACACCCGCCTCAAGCGCGCCGGTCTGGACTATTGGCAGCACTTGGATGTTCGCATCTACGAGAGTTTGGAAGGCTTCATGTCCGTCCACCAAGACGCCCACTTTGCGTTCCTCTCGAGCAAGGGGACGCAGCCGCATTACGCCATTGATTACCGGGACAATATGTTCTTCGTCTTTGGAAAAGAATCGGTGGGGCTGCCCGAATATTTGCTGGCTGAGCATCCCGACCGTTTGTACCGGATTCCGATCTTCAGCGAGCACATCCGCAGCCTCAATTTGGCCAATGCCGTGAGCATCATCGTTTATGATGGACTGCGGAGTTTGCAAGGAGGTCTTGACGCTGAATGGGAGTGATGGTCGTTGTTTGGGGATTCTGCGATGAGGTGAGATTTCTTCTCATGCCCTGCGCCATTCGTTCCGATCAGGGCCACCACCGCGCCGTTGTCGTTGATGTCCAATGACCACCTGCCTCCCTGGAACGCTTTCACAATTGCCCCATGCGGCCTTCCCGGTAATTCCGGAAGCACTGCTCGATTTGTTCCTGATTGTTCATGACAAAAGGGCCATAGGAATAGACGGTTTCGTTGAGCGGTTGCCCTCCGAGGAGAAGGAGCTCACAGCCCTTTTCTGAGTAGAATCGGACGTGGTCTCCGCCGCGCTCAAACAAGGCGATTTGCTGACTTTTCAATTGCTGTTGTCCTTCCAATTCCACTTGTCCGTCAATCACATAGCTGAAGGCATTGAATGCTGGATCCACCGGGATGTCCAGTCGTCCGTTGGGTTCGATGTGCACATGGTAATAGAAGGCTGGGCTGAACGTCTGGGTCGGGGATTGCTGTCCGAACAATTCACCCATGATCACCTTGATCCGGCTTCCAGGTCTTTGGATCATGGGCAGGTCTTCGTGATCATGGATCGCCGTATGCGGGGTGCTGAATTTTTCAGCAGATGGAATGTTGAGCCAAATCTGAAAGCCATGAACACTTCCGCCATCACGTTTGATTTCCTCGCTACTCACTTCTTCATGAATGGCCCCGGATCCGGAGCTGAATAACATGAACTGCCCTTTGCGGTACACAATGTCATTGTTCAGACTATCCGTATGCCTCCCACTTCCTGAAAGAAGATAGGTCGTCGGGGTGACACCTGCGTGGGGGTGGGCTTTGATCTGCATGCCCTCTGTCCCTGGTTCAACAACCATGGGGCCAAACTCATCCAGTAACACAAAAGGTGAAACAAAGTCCATTTTTCCGCCGGAAAATGCCCTCAGGATGGGCGTGTTCTGGACCATGCTTTCCTTGGCATCCAGAATTTGAGCGACGCGCCGTTCGCCCAGAAAACTGTACATGCCAGAATTGGACCAAGCATAGCGTGGAAGGGCGACGCTCGCGCACACGATGGCGGAGCTGCGAATGAATTCAATGCGTTTCATCAGACTTCAAGATAACGAAATAATAGCGACCTGATATGGCCAAAATTCTAATCGCACTTGTCCGGATGCTTGTCCCGAACATGTTGCGCAATGGGGATGCTCTTGCCATCGTCATCCAAACGAACAAAAATCAATCGGGTCGTGCAGACAACGGCCTCTTCATGGCTGTAAACATTGAACTTCCGAGCTTCCAAAGTCACCGTAATGCTTTTGGATCCGATGCGGTCGATTTGGCCGTAGAACTTGATCAAGTTGTTCTCCTTCACAGGAGACTTGAAGAGCACCTCCTCCATCTTGAGGGTGACCATATTTGGACTGTGACAAATTTCATTGACGAAGGCCACAGCGAGTTCGTCGACCCAGCTCAGCATGACCCCACCGAAAAGGTTGTTGTGCACTCCGAGATCGTGTTTTTTGCAGACTTTGGTTCCCAAAAGTTTCATGAAGTAAAGATAATGGGAGTGCTTGAATGGGAGGTTTTGTTCGAAAGAATAGTAATGTATATTCATTAAACAGAAACTAAAATTAGGCATAATCCCCTGTAAACCAATGTGTAGTGTACTCTGTAATCATTTGTTAAAAGGTAGACTTTCTGGTGGTTTGGGGGACTACTTTTACCGCTCACACTCAAACAATGAAATGATGAGAGTTTTTATTCTAGTCCTCTTTAGCTTTTTAATGGTCAGTGTCTCTGCCCAGAAAATAAAAAGAGAATCGGTTACAGTCGAGTTCACTAGCCGACCAAGCGAGCCCTTTCCTTCAGAGATAAAGTCTTACAGCGTAGATGTAATGCAGACTTACAAGTTGGAATTTGAATCGGAAATGGAACAATGGGCCATCGATACCGAGATCGCTCGGGTGGATTTTGAGCGTGAAAGCCAAGCATACGGTGAAAAGGGTACGGGCGCGAAACTTTTAGAACGCGCTTTATTGGATGAGAAGAAACCAACATTGGTTTTGCCTTCGAAGCCCGTGAAACGCGAATATATTTTTGAAGCAGGTGTCGTTTCTTCAAAAATCGACATGCAAGGCATGAATAAGAATACAGGCGGAGCGATTGTTACGATTGATATTCAATCTTACGAGTCAACTTCTCCGGAAGATGGAAAGCAGGAGTTGAAAGACAAGGAAGGCAACGTTTCCTACAAGTATTTCCGCACGATGAAGTATCGCCAGCCGGTTCGTTTTGCTGTGACTTTACCTGATGGGGATGTTGTGATTGATGAAGTCATTGGTTCATCCGAGAACTACACTACACATACAAGTAGTAAATACACGAGCAAGGGAGCCTTGAACAAATCGTGGAACCAAGCGTCAATCAATAGCCAAATGAGTAAGAAGGCTGTGGATGCGGCCATGGGCTCGATAAACAACGTTTTGAATGATCGTTTCTGTTTCAGCAAAAAGACACGGCCGATGACCATTTATCACGTAAAAACCACGAAGAAGGTCAATTACACGGATCTCAATGATGCGGCGTTGGACATGAAGTTGGCCATCGAGAAGTATTACAATGATCAAGAAGTTTCAATGGCTGCCATTCGCAAGATTCTCCCAGTTTGGGAGAGTGCAATTGCGGAAGCTGACTTTGACAATAAGAAGGCGCGCATTGACGCTCGGGTAGCCGGTTTGATTTATCTCAACCTCATCTATGCCAATATTTGGCTTGAAGAGTATGACCGTGTTGATGTCCTTTTCGATGAGATGCGTCGCTTGGATACCAAGAAGAGTGCAGAGGGAACCGCTGAAGGGTTGGATACATTCAGTGAGGATCAACGCAAACGAAAAGAAGTGAATTCCTAACGCTTTAGAAGCGGTTGTTAGTGACTAACAACCAGTAAATGCGAATGTGGCCCAGTGTGTACCGAATAGGTTCCGCTGGGCCATTTTGCTGTGGAAATATTCCAGTTCGAGGAGCCGGCCATTCCAAAGGTCTCCGAAGTTGCGTTGTATACGGCTTGTCCTATGGCATTGAAAACAATCAAATCCGGGTAGGGGGAAGTGATTTGAACCCAGTTGCTTGTTGGATTCGGTGAGCAATGGATAACGGAAGTGTTCGTGGTGTTGTTAATGGAGGTTGCTCCCTGCCAAATGGATTCCGTGACTACGCTGCATCCGTCAAAAAGTACGACTGCGTTGTAAAAGCCATCAAAGGGCACGTCAAAGAAATCTCCTTGACCGAGATATACCTCGTTGGAATACCAGGCAATGGAATCAATAAATGGGATGCCTGTCGTTTCAACGGAAAGCACATTCCCGGTGGTCGAAAGGACAGCAACTCCATCTGTCGGACATGGCTCAAACCGTGCTCGGAATAGGTCGTCTTGCTGAAGGTCAACCTGTTGGTTGGATAGCGACGCTGACAATTCCCCAAGCGATGTGTGGTCGTTTGCGTCCCACTGTTGAAACATCCATCCCGCTGAGGCGATGGCCTTGAAGTCAACAGGACACCCCTTAAAGTAAATCCCATCCCAAGGAAGTGGTCCGGGGGTAATGGTGCTAATCTGAATGGCCCCGGCTAGCGGTGGGAATACATCCAAAGTGACATCTATTTGTCCCTGCAAGCCAAAGCTCGTGTTGATGTGAGACCGCGCCGAGCCAATGCGATTGGCATTGTGCGATGTCAGATTGTTGATGGCATTGAGCCAATCAGTAATGGATCCTGGAGAATTCCAGCGGTCGATGTGATACGGCATGCTGGATTCGATTTCATCCATCATATCCGAGATGACCCCATTGAAAGTGCTGGTTTGAAACGTGGTATTGATGAGATCGGCATAGCGATTGACAAAACGATGACGGAACGTCTCATTGTCCAAGACTCGATCAAACACCTGGCTGTGTGAAGATGGATATCCAGGGTTGCGAGCGTATTCGATGAAGTTCTCCCAATAGGAGGCTCCAAAAAAACCAAAGCTAGCATCGTTGTCGTACAAAATGTAGCGCCGTCTATTGCTCACGGGTTCACGAAAACATTTGACATTGTTGGTGCCCCAAGCGATACCCATCCAGTCGGTGTTTTGCGCGTAGGTCTCAAAGGCGAAATAGTCGATGTAGTTTTCGACATCAAAATTTGCAGCGAACAAGTCGTAGAAATTCGAATTGCTTGTAGGAGTGGACAGCAAGCTATTGACTGCTGAGTAGAATGAATTCCCAGAACCATTTAAAACATCCCAGGAATTCATGAGGTCAACTTCGGATGCCTCTCCTCCGAAGTTGTCTGCAACAAAATGCTCATCAAGTTTTTCACGCGCACCATACAATCCCCAAAATTCACCATTGAGATAGACCAGAACAGGTTGCCACGCACCCGCTTCATTGTGCGTTTCCAATGCCATGCGACAAAGGGCAGCATCTTGCAATTTGGTCGCCCAACTGTGCTGACCGCCATTGCGTAAGTTGATGTTGTTGAAAGCAAGGATTTCGGGCTTTTCATCAAAGAGGGCATAATCTAAAGGCCCACTGTAAATTGATTTAAAATCCAAACGGAAAGAACGCTGTGGCTCGGCTCGTGACCAGCCACCATGAATTTCGAGGTCCAGGGTTTCTTCGGCTTCCAACGACCCTGTCTCGTCAAATAACTGCAATCGGGTCGGCTTGGACCATGGCTGCCAAAAATTGGCTCCGAAATGAGGGTAGTTGTCCTCAGCGTTGGCCCCGTATACATAGATCCCAGTTTCCCAGTCCCATAGGTTGTCGTAGTCCGTTATCAACGATATGACGGGCAGATCCGGATTGAATTCATCTAAAAAGTAGGACGCATCGCTAACGATACTAGGCACCTTGGTTCCATCGATACTCCAAGCTCTCGCGCTCAAAACGGAGGTGCTATTGAGGCCGATGGCTCCGCTCGCGATCAGCGCGTTGCCTCCATTGGGGATGTCGCCATTGGTGGTGTATCGAATGATGGAATTTTCATCATCTCCGGACAGACTGACGGCTAGTCCATTTTCATACCAACCGGATGGGGCTGAAAAAGTGGGGGGTGATTCAATGCCGTCGTAACAGGTGCTGCCGGCATTGGAAAGACCGGGTGTTGGTGTGTCAAAAATGCACCAACCGTCTTCTGTTCCATCGGCTCGTCCCATGGTGAGTCCAGGACGAAGTAACGGGTTCACAGGAGCCACATCTACCAAATTGCCAGTCGGGCTGCTTAAAATGATGGACTCGCCCGAGCTAATTTTAAATGAAGTGTGAAACCAACTTGTAAGGCTCGGCCACCAAATGGGTTCAGAATCACCGTTGAGGTCTGCCGAAGTTTTTGACGTCAAGGCTAAAAAAGGCCTTGCGGTCATGTCTGAAGATGTATTGGAGACGTTGTGAACCTGAACGGCCAAAACGTTTTGTCCATCGATCAGAAGAGGTGTGATTTCCTCAGCTTCCCAATACATGACGTCCGGTTGTCCCCCAGCGTAAAGAACGGATTCTGAGTTTTCCTCAGCGAAGGTGTTGAAGGCGCCAGTCGAGGCAGCCATGGTCGCAGAGCGGCCAATTTCGATGCCATTTAAATACGCAATGTAGCCGTCGTCATAGTCGATGGAAAAGGCCATATACCCAATGTCTGATACGTTATCCACGGTAAATTCTTGTCGCAGAAACACGGAATTGGCATTTTGGAGTGTGGTGCCATCATCACCGTCACCGTAACCAAATCCCCCCGTCCCGGTTGACCAATTTGAATCGTTGTATCCGCTATCCGTCCACGTGTCTCCTATGCTTGCTGTGGGCACGAGATACTGCCATTGTGCATTATCAACAACAACAAATTCCCAATCGTCGGCGAGATAGGGCTTGTCTTTGCCCGATGCCAAAATCAAGATGCGCTCGCCGGATGCGAGCAGATGGTCCGGGAATATCCAGTCGTTCCAATTGTCGTTGTCGTCAGAAAGCGCATAACCTTCCAGGTTGATTGTTTCTTCTGAAGAATTGAGGATCTCCAGCCAATCGCAAGACCCCCCCATGATATCCGAAATCCCTTGGTCTGCAGAAACCTCTGTAATCAAAAGTTGTCCTTTGTCCCTGCATATGCATAGATGCCAGAGACAGAAAGAAAGCGATAAAAGGCAATTTCATAGTGTGGATATCGGATAAGTTTTTTTTTGTCAAAAAAACAAATCAGTGTGTGTGGAATAATTCATAGGTTGTACACCGATTATGAAGAGGGAAGTTAATACATTTCCCTTTTATTTGAAATTTAACCTAGCGACATGTCAAAACGAATTCCCCTGCTATTAACCGCTTTATTGGTTCTAGGTTCTGCTTGGTCTCAACGGACCTGCGGTTCCATGGATGTCCTTGAAGCTCAGCTCGAGGAAGATCCAAAACGGGCCGTTAAAATGGAACAAATTGAAGACCATTTACGAGACCTTGAATTGAGTGGGTCTCGTGAAGTGAATGGGGTTGTTGCGATCCCTGTCGTAGTCCATGTGCTTTACAATACCACCTCAGAGAACATTTCAGATGCACAGATTCTCTCACAGATTACCGTTTTAAACGATGATTTTCGTCGAACGAATTCCGATGCAGATGAGACCTGGTCTCAAGCGGCTGATTCAGAAATTGAATTTTGCATGGCCTCATCGGATCCTGAGGGCAATGCCACGAACGGAATTGTTCGGACAGCAACATCGGTGTCTGCTTTTGGTACCAATGATGCGATGAAGTCGTCTTCGTCTGGTGGAGCCGACGCTTGGCCTGCCGGTGATTACCTCAACGTTTGGGTGTGTGATATCAGTGGTGGCATTTTGGGCTATGCTCAATTTCCAGGAGGAGCGGCTTCAACAGATGGTATTGTGATCGATTACCAATATTTTGGGACAATCGGCACAGCATCAGCTCCGTTTGACTTGGGGCGTACTGCAACGCACGAGGTGGGGCACTGGTTAAACTTACGTCACATCTGGGGTGACGGTAATTGCAATGCGGATGATTTTGTAACGGATACACCGTCATCAGACGGAGCCAATTATGGGTGTGCGACGGGTCATGTTTCATGCCAAACCACCGATATGATTGAGAATTACATGGACTACTCGGATGATGGCTGTATGAATCTCTACACGGCAGGTCAGAAGAATCGCATGCGCGCTTTATTCGAAAGTGGTGGTTACCGTTCAAGCTTATTGAACTCGTCGGGCTGCGGCCCCGTGACGCCTGCGACATGCGATGATGGAATTCAAAACGGTGATGAGACCGGAGTGGATTGCGGAGGTGCTGATTGCGCGCCATGCACTTGTGATGGAGTGGATGTGACGGTTACGGTCAATTTTGATAATTATCCTGAAGAAACATCTTGGGAGATATCATCGGGCAACACGACAGTTTTCAATGGCGGAACGTATCCGAATGCACCAGACGGTTCTACGTCTTCTTTTTCGCAGTGTCTCGCTGATGGGTGTTACACGTTTACCATGAGTGATAGTTATGGCGACGGCCTGTGCTGTTCATATGGAACAGGCTCCTATACGGTAAGTGACGAGAGCGATAATATCCTGGCTTCAGGAGCAAGCTTCGGTGGATCAGAAAGCACGGACTTTTGTGTGACATCTGTGGGTGGGCCGGAACCGACCTGTGAGGATGGAGAGCAGAACGGTGACGAAACAGGCGTTGATTGTGGCGGAGCAGATTGTCCTGCATGTGCCACCTGCGATGACGGCATCCAAAATGGCACAGAGACAGGCGTGGATTGCGGCGGATCATGCACTGCATGTGTGACCTGCGATGACGGTATCCAAAACGGCACAGAGACGGGCGTTGATTGCGGCGGATCATGTGCTGCATGTGCCACCTGCGATGACGGCATCCAAAACGGTACAGAGACAGGTGTTGATTGCGGCGGATCATGTGCTGCATGTGTGACCTGCGATGACGGCATCCAAAACGGCACGGAGACGGGCGTTGATTGCGGCGGATCATGCACTGCATGTGCCACCTGCGATGACGGCATCCAAAACGGTACAGAGACAGGTGTTGATTGCGGCGGATCATGCACGGCATGCGCCACCTGCGATGACGGCATCCAAAACGGCACAGAGACGGGCGTTGATTGCGGCGGATCGTGCACTGCATGTGCCACCTGTGATGACGGCATCCAAAACGGCACGGAGACAGGCGTTGATTGCGGCGGTTCGGATTGCAGCCCATGTGAAAGTCTCCCTTGCACCTATGGAACAGTGGACAGTGAATCCTTTGAAAGCGGTTGGGGAATATGGAATGACGGAGGCTCTGATTGCCGACGGAACAGGAGAGACCGGAACTATGCCAATGGCACGTATGCTATTCGTCTCAGAGACAACACGTCCACATCAAATATGACAACGGATAATTTGAATTTGAGTGGATACGAGGAGTTGACCGTTTCATTCGATTTCATCGCATCAAGCATGGAGAACAATGAAGATTTCTGGTTGCAAATTTCCTTGGATGGAGGATCGAGCTATACGACAGTAGCGACCTATGTCTCGGGATCAAGTTTTTCAAACAACCAGAATTACACGAGTGAGGTGCTGATCCCTGGGCCATTTACCGACAATACAAGAGTCCGATTCCGATGTGATGCATCAGGTAACAACGACAAAGTGTATTTGGATGATGTCCTGATTACAGGCTGTGTTGAGGGAGGCCGTTGGGGACAGGTGATCGTTCCTTCTGGTGAGGCCAATTCAGAAACGACGGAAATGATTCCTGACGTGTTTACTATGATGAATGTCTACCCCAACCCGGCTGATGATGTCGTGAATGTTTCCTTTGTGCTTCAAAGCGATGCAACGTATCAGTGGTGGGTTACGGACATTCAGGGACGTATCGTTTGGAATGAGACGCGCACAGCTTCGCAAGGCGAGCAAAAGCTGAAGCTTCAGACGTCTTCTATGCAGGCAGGAACATACTTGATGCATTTGATTTCGAATCAAGGCAAGTCGAGCAAGCGGTTCATCATCAGCCGATAGATTCGACACATGTCAACGAAAGGCCCGCTCCATTTGGGCGGGCCTTTTTTGTGCCCACACGTCGTTTTTAAATCACGTAAAATGCCCGTTATTGTGCCAATGCTATGGCACTCATTTGGATGGTTTTCTTTTCCGATCACGGTCGTTACAGTCGCACTATTGACGGCAATAGTACCCGATACCGATCCGGTTTTATTGGACACTACACCCCCTGTTATCCACGTGCTTGGAACCGTTCAAGATGGAGGGTCGCCGCACATTGGCTGCGATCGGATCTGCTGTCGGAATTTATTTCTTCGTCCTGCTACGGACCGCCAGGTTGTTTCGCTTGGTTTAATCGACGCAGACAACGGGAAGTCATTTCTATTCGAAGCCACCCCTGATTTGCCGACGCAATGGCATCATCTCCAAAAATTAGGTGGAGGTAAAATGAAGTGGCCTGATGGGATTTTTTTAACGCACGCCCACATGGGGCACTATTCAGGATTGATGCATTTGGGGCGAGAAGCGTTGGGTTCGCATGGAGTGCCTGTTTATGCCATGCCCCGCATGATGCAGTTTCTTCAAGAAAACGGCCCTTGGAGCCAGTTGGTAGAATTGAAGAATATCACGTTGATGCCGTTACAGAACGAGCAAAGGGTGCAGGCCAGTGATGCGTTGGAAATTATTCCCATCGAAGTGCCCCACCGGGATGAATTTTCAGAAACGGTTGGCTACCGGATTGTTGGGCCGAGTCGTTCGGTTCTCTTCATCCCGGACATCAATAAATGGGACCAATGGGATCGTCTTTTGGAAGATGAATTGAGGCAGGTTGACCGGGCCTATCTGGATGCAACATTTTATGATGTGGATGAGGTGGGCTATCGGGACATGGCTGAGATTCCACATCCGTTCATGATTGAAACCATGGATCTTCTTCAAGATTTAACGCAAAAAGAGCGCAGCAAGGTGCACTTTATTCACATGAATCACACCAACCCGTGTTTGGAGGAAGCGAGCGCGGCATACCGAGAAGTCCGTGAGCGCGGCTTTAATATAGCGCGGTTGGGAGATTCGTTTAGCCTGTGAGTACTTCTCTTTCTTGTTGTGCTTTGGTTACCTTGTGAAATGGCAAGAATTGGAAGGTGGAGTCAATACGTTGGTTGTGTGCTCGTTTTGGTCTTGTTGCATGCGTGCAAAAAGAACCAAGAGCCGACGGAGGATGCTCCCGTTGCAACCACGGTAAAAGCGCCCAATTTGCCGGACTCACTTTATGCATACAGCGAATTAAAATTTCCTGACAGCTGGCTCAATGACTCCGCGCTACAATTGTTTGGTGCCTCAGGTGCGAACATTGAAATCTCCGATGCGGGAGCCACGCTAGGCCGGGTCTTGTTTTATGACCCAATGCTCTCAGTGGATGGCATGATTTCGTGTAGTTCATGCCACTTGCAAGCACACGGGTTTGGTGACAATACGGCGCGTTCTATAGGTTTGACCGGTGAGCCCAGTCGCCGCAATGCGATGCCTTTAGCCAATTTGCGTTACCAGCGACGTCTCTTTTGGGATGCGCGAACAGTGGGCCTTGAAAATCAAGTTTTAGAGCCCATCGAGCATCCAGATGAAATGGGTATGGTGTTGTCGGATTTGCCGGATCAACTGTCGGGGTTGCCGTATTACCGCACCCTTTTTCAAGCGGCATTTGGCGATTCGGTGATTTCTACGGATCGGATAGCGACAGCGTTGGGTCAATTCATTCGTTGCATTCGTGTGCACTCATCCCGTTACGATGAAGGCCTTGAAACCGATTTTGCGAACTTCTCAGATTCAGAATTGCAAGGGCGGGAGTTGTTCTTCAATGGAGTCACGCGTTGCAATCAATGCCACAGTGGTTTGAATTTCTTTTCTACACAGGCTTTTATCAATGGATTGGAAGTGGATTATGCCGCAGCAGGAGATGCTGGGATCGGTGAGTTGACCGGCTATGCCGATGACGATGGTCGATTCAGAACGGTGTCTTTGCGGAATATCGGAATGACGGCGCCTTATATGCACGATGGCCGTTTTGAAACGCTTCGTGAAGTGGTTGATTTTTATTCGGATTCCATTGCTTGGCATCCTTATTTGGATGAGCGATTGACGATTACAGGAGTTGATGGCGACGGTCAGGAACCTTACCAGTTGGCCTTGAACACCTTTGAACGCGAGGCTTTGGTCGACTTTCTCATGACATTGAATGACACGGTGGTTCAGGATGCATGGTGGTTGGGTGATCCTTTTTGAAGGTCACGTGTGATATTTTATTACTTTGCTGCATACCAATGACTTGTAACATAACATCTCCCGGACTTGTATCGTACTGCACGCTGCTTATGGTGTTCAGTTCCGGGCTGCTTTCAACTTCTTTAAACGGGCAAACGACGAGTGATTGTAGCGGTGCCGTGGTGCTCTGCGGTGACCTTTATCAAGAGGTCAATGCGAGTTTGAACACGGGGGATTTTTATGAATTTACAGGCGGGTGCAATGCCAACTTGGAGCAAAGCAGTGTTTGGTACACCTTCACGGTGCAGGCCGATGGCTTGTTGAGTTTTGTATTGGACCCCTTGAACCCAATAGACGATTACGATTGGGGGCTCTTCAATATTACCACCGGTGGATGTGATGGCATTGGGTCCCAGATTTTGTCTCCTGAAATGGGGTGCAATTCATATGGTGTTGCTGCTCCTGAGCCCAATGGAGCAACGGGAGTTTCGACGGCCAACGGTGGGACTGGCAACTCAAATGGTCCGGGAAATTTAAACGGTCCTGCTTTCAATGCAGACTTGCCGGTTTTGGCTGGAGAGCAATACGCTCTTGTTGTGATGAATTGGACCAACAGTTTGGAAGGGTATACCATTGATTTTGGACAATCAACGGCGAGCCTTTATGACGAGGTGCCGCCGCAACCGGACAGCTTGTGGGTAGATTGCACGCTCTCTGAATTCGGACTGCGATTTGATGAACCTGTCCTATTGTCGAGTGTGCAAGTGGAGGATTTTGAGTTGATTGCTCCCGATGCCTCGGTGCATCTGTTTACCAATGCTACTGCCTTGGATGAATCCGGTGGAATGGCTTCGATGTTTTCAATGAACATCGCAACGCCAATCACTGCGAGTGGAACATACGGTTTGTTTTTGACAGACGCTTCAGGTTCCGTTGAGGACAACTGCGGCAATGTCGGTGAGGGGTTTGTGTCCCTGGATCTCACACTTCTCGAACCACTGCAACCAGACAGCTTGTGGGTGGATTGCACGCTCTTTCAATTCGGACTGCGAATTGATGAGCCTGTCCTATTGTCGAGTGTTCAAGTGGAGGATTTTGAGTTGATTGCTCCCGATGCCTCGGCGCATCTGTTTACCAGTGTTACTGCCTTGGATGAATCCGGTGGATTGGCTTCGATGTTTTCAATGGACATCGCAACACCAATCACTGCGAGCGGAACATACATGTTATTCTTGACAGACGTTTCGGGTTCTGTGGAGGGCAATTGCGGCAATGTCGGTGAAGGGTTTGTGTCTCTGGATCTAACACTTCTCGAACCACCGCTTTCTTGGGATCCAGAAGACTTGGTCGTTTGTCCTGACGCGAATATCAACATGACGGTCAACAGTGTAGTGATGCAACCGAGTTCAACAGACTATTCCTACGTTTGGAATTTTGACGACGGAACAGGGGAGGTCATGGGCAATGGTGCCGGCCT
>Ga0206128_1001825_pt1 | contig 20181 bp, 16 predicted proteins | sample Helgoland_Spring_7_FD_148601 | JGI IMG/M metagenome (GOLD analysis project Ga0206128, IMG submission 148601) | Pelagic subsurface seawater microbial communities from Kabeltonne, Helgoland, North Sea - Helgoland_Spring_Bloom_20160426_1 | ecosystem: Environmental > Aquatic > Marine > Epipelagic ... | reverse complement strand
TCATTAATAACAATTACATTAATACAGATTAGCAGTTCTTAATCTTGATAAAGATTAAGAGTTAATACCAAAGGTATTAACTTCATAGCATCCATTATAACCAATCAATGTTTAATTAAGTTTTATAGTAGATAGCGATTGTAACTGCTTGAAAGAGGAGAAGAGATGAAGAAATCTGTTTATCACGAAGGTTACAATTACGTCGTAGAATACGACAACAATACTCTCATCATGTACAAAGTGGATACTGATGAATGGATGGGTGACATCGAATACCTCAAAGTATTCACTATTGAAGGTAATACACCTAAGCCTCTTGCCCTTTACCGAAAACTCTTAACAGCAGCCAATAAACTTATAGCTCAAGTAAGAAGTGAATGGTTCATGTTTAATGTGACTGACCAAAAACGAGCAGATATCTATGAGCGTTTTACCAAGTCGATCAAAGGCTATTCATGCCAAAGAGCAGATAAATACTTTTATCTGTATAAAGATCAGGCTGCCTAGATCAGGGATATCTCACTAATTTTTTAAATAAAAACAACCAAATGGAGATTAAATGACAGAACAAACAACTTACTACCGACCAACTAAACTAGATTATCTATATGACGCGGCCACATCCATTGATGATGAGGTAAAACTGGCACAGGTAATAAATAAGATGAAACCTTATCAAATTCGTGCGGTATATGATGAATTTGAAGACCCTTACAGCAGCTTCAATTACGACAAAGAATATTCTAATTATTTTTGGAGTAGGTTTAAAAAAGCTGTTGTTGAGATCAGGTCTGATGTCATTCTTTTATGATTATGCCAGCTATTCATTAGAACTATATGCAATTCGCAATATCTTCAAATCCACCTAAAAATAGAAAATTTTGTATAATCTAAAATAGAATTACCAAATAATTAGACAATATATAGTATTTGTATTACCAATAAATATAATATTTATTGCCAAACAAATTACCAAATAGGAAATGTAAAAATGCCAAACTAATTGCATAATCTCTTTATCAAAGGAGTTTTAAAATGCAAAATATTACATCAAACGAGACTATTAACCCATATTGGACATCACACGCCATGCTAAGAAAACAACAACGCGGCATTAAAAGTAATGAAGTTGATATTGTTTTTTTCAACGGAGACAGAGAAATGCCAGCAGGTTCTAATTGTTATCACTTAACAATTTCAAAAAATAGATTGAAACTATTAGTTTCTGAGGAAACAATTTGTCCAAAAATTGCTGAAAAATGCAAAAACCTTGTTGTTTTGACAAATGGTCAAAGCATTATAACTACTTTTCGTAAATCTTGATTACAGTGAGAACAAATGCAAAATAAAGATAGAATAACCAATCAAAAATCAAATAAACTTGATAACGATATTGAACGCTTGAAGAGTAATTCAAGACTATCATTAGATGATAAAAAGATATTTGCATTAAATTTGGGAAAATTGGCAATTCGTATTGATGAAGACAAACCGCTTAATGGTGCAAAGCAAATTACAGACAAATCAGGTCAAGAGGGTATATGGCAAAAACGCAAACGTTACTTCCGCTTTCCTGATGAAGACACCCCCGATAATGGGAAAGGTGGAGAATACGCCTCAAACCCCTTGGCATTTATAGCATTAGCACAAGCGGCAGGTGAATTACTTTGCAAAAGCGCAAAGCCAGAATCTATTGAACGGGAAAGGCTCACAGCCGTTAAATCCTTAATAACAGGTAGTTCATATAGTCCATCATATGTACCTTCAAATAGTGCAGATATTTCAGCCGTTGCCCTTTTGGATGAATATGCACAGGTACTTGCTGAAGCAATTGAAAGCCGGACCAACATAACAGAACTTTGGAAAGTTTTAGAAACTACTGAAATCGGAATTGAATATTTTCGCGAAGATGAAGCTGAACCATCTCCATATGGCGATGCCGCAAATTTCCCAAAACAATTGTTTGATAATTACTTCAGAGAATCTTTTATGAGTGGTGAATCTGTAATTTCCAGTAGTCAATTCACTACTGACGGATATAAACCTGATGACAATTGGGCATTTCCTTCAGTAAAACTTGGCTATGTCGCCACAACGCATCAAATTCGAATGTTTTGTATTCCAGAGGAGCAGCGCACATTATGTAGCGGAGACGATACAGAAATAGTATCAGCATTACGTGCAATCGATTTTGACTTTGGAAACTTTGAAATTCCAGAATATGACTTAAATGACCGTCATGAGGGAGCAGGTTGGAAGCAAGTAACTGCCTCAATAATTCATAAGCTTTCTTTAAGTATAGAAAAGAATGAAACTGGGGGAGTAGAGATTAAAATGTCCATTCTACCACTTAGGTCTGATGGTGCTCTAAATCCTGATATTTATTTAATACATTCTTCAGGGCGGGGAGAAAATTATGAACCACGCACTAAGTTGATGGCTGCAATGCATGATTTAGCTGAAAAAGAGATGCAATTGATTAAGTCAGGTTTCAAAATAAGTCAAATGATGGAGATAGGACTAAAAAATAGCAGTCACAACAATGATTTCACTGAAGATGATGATGATGATTATGACGATCATATTCAAATGGAATTTATTTATGATGAATTTTTCAATCTCTATGAACATAATAAACTACTGCCTATAGCTATTTTACCTGAATGGTGGATAGAAAATGGTGGAGAAAACTGGCTCAGCAATGAAGATTTTAATCATTTTCGAGAAAACATTGATGCTGATGGATGGACTGAAGGTGAGTTTCAAGCAAAGATACTCTTAGGATCAGAAGATATTAGATTTTACCCGAGCAATCCAGAAGCAAAGCCGATTGCTGGAGTATTAAGGGCCGGAAGTGTTGGCGCAAGCCTACTTCAAAACCTCAAAGCTCAAAATGAAGCAAATAGTATTACTAATCAATTAATCGAAAAAACAGCCCTAACTGCAGATGCAGGGTTAAAATTTTATGAAGCTATTCTAGAACAGCATCGTTCAGATATTCGAAAAATATAAATAATTTAAATTAGTAATCTTAATATATTTTAAAACAAACTACCTAGGATACACTATTATGGAAAATCAGAATATTAAATGGTACCCTGGAACACTTTTTCATGGCACATCTGCTCATCTTTTACCCATGATAAAAGAGCATGGACTAGGTGGTAAGAATATTATGCAAGATTGGAAAGTCATGTCTTTTTTAAAATGGGCTTATCCATATATCAAATATGATGAATATGATTATTCATATCATCATCATTCTGGACTTAGCCTGATCAAAGCTAGCATAACCGAAAATAGAAACCCTCAAGCAATGAATTTTGAATACGGTGATCTCTATGTGGTTGGCGGTAGGCAAAAAGCTGAAAGCTATGCAAAGACCGCGCCAGAACTGCTCTGTTTTGTGAAAAATCTCATTGATATTGCTGAAGAACAGAATGTTCTTATCATAAAAGAAGAATTGCAAAATTTTAGTAAAATTATGAATTTTATAAGCCTACCCCCCAAGCCAATAGTTATAGAACTTCCAAGAGTTTTAATGAAAGACCTTGAAGATGAAAATGGCGGCTCTCCATATACTATGGTGATGCCTAATCTTGATCCTGAAGTACAAAATGTGATTTTAGACCAGGAAGCATTTAGGCTAAAAAAAACTATACCATTTAGTGAGATTACCAAAATATATGATTTATCTATTTAGATAAAAATATCTAATCTGTATTTAACTTATAACTTATTGGTAAATGATCACTATATTGAAGCCACTTATTACGATCACCAATATTCATTTTTTCAGAGCTTGTAAAAAACTTTGAAGCAGCAAACAAATAGTCGATATGATAACCTTTATCTAAGTTTCTATGCATAAAAAATGTATTATCTGGTTCGCTACCATGAGGTATTTCACCATCTGAATGATAGCCACTGAAAAGACCCTTGGAGTTTAAAAAATTGCATACATCAGAATGATTTCCAACTTTTCGCTTTTTATCCCATTGGGCATTGCTATTCCAATCACCAATAATCACTAAATTGTCCCAATCTAGTGTCTTTTCATTTGCTTTTAGATATTCCCAAAGCTGATAAATATAGCCAACACTCCTGTTACTTCCAGCATGCGCCCAAACAGCAAGAATTTGCATTCCGTTAGGGAGTTGAACTGTTATAAAATGTTTATTTGAATGAGGATTTATTCCAATTATATCAGTATTCATATTTTCAGGCAGAAATAGACCAAGACCTTTATATTCTAAATCTCCTACCCATTTATAATTAGTCGCCCACTTTTTATATTTACTATCTTTGGAAGTATTAGGATTTTCACATTCTTGAATTACTAAGACGTCCCATCCATAGGCATCTATGATATTCAGTTTATCCCTAAACTTACAATTTGCATTCCAGCTAACTATTTTCATAAATTAAGAATGTCATTTTGGGCAAAGGAAATGAAGATGTGATTACGAACTTTAAAGTTTTATTTCAAACCTGCGCCACCTTTTGATATTCTTGATGCACCAAATGCTTTTCTCAATGAAAATGTTTGGAATGCTCCAAGCGTCCATTCGCCCTTGATTGTGTTCCATTCATAGCAGGTCGCTTTTGGGTTACCAGTAACATCGCGTACAAACCTAGATATACTGCCTATTGCCGTACTCCCTGAACTTCTGTCAGTTATATCTTCTATTACTATCTCTCTAAAAGCACATATACTTGCATTTGATACAGATTGCTGGTTTGCCCAAGACCTTAAAATATACATATGCAAATCTGATTTCCCTGCATTTTTAGCTTTTTCTATAACTTGTTCCCATTGAGAAATAGTCAACTCAGCATTCTCGTATAAATCTTGATCTGGATGTTCATTGTTGGTCATAAAACTCTCCTAAGTTAAATCACATTTTAATAAGTATCATTAAGTAACATTATATTTTATTTTGAACTAATCAATATTATTTGATTACCAAAATCCATTTGAAATATTACCCTTCTTTTTAGGCGAAATATCATGAACCTTTTGGTTTTGACTTGATGTCCCCCCACCAAACAAATCTTTAATCTTTTGTTTATAGATATCTTTAATAGATTTTATATCACTTAATGCCTCAGCGCCTTCAATGGATATCTTATCTTCATCAAAATAATCGAACCAAGGCAAACCAGCATCAGTATATTCCTCAGAAGAGATTGGTGACATTGGTGGCTCTTCACCAGTTATTGATAACCATTGCTCTGCATTTGCTAATGTTATGAAGCATCTCTTAGTATTATCTAAGTCCCAAGCATCAATACCATGCTCATCTTCATATATTTCTTGGCGCATAGAACCTCCTGCTCCAATGCCCATTTCGTCAATGGACATTTTTGAACAGGACATCATTCGCATGTCATGAAATTCTTGGGAACCTTCTGTCTGAGCTTCTAGCTTTAGCTTTTCGAAATATTCTTTTTTCATTGGAATAAACTCAAACTGAATTCCGCCAACATCACTATTGGCATTTATTTGTTCTTCAACAGTGAGACCTTCACCAAGAGGCGCAGCAACAAACTGGCGCACAGTTCCCCTACCCACATTAAATCCATCAAGCCATGGCTGATCTGGCACAACCAAATAGTTCTGTGGCTCTGAATCTAATCCATTTTCCCATTTCAATCCTGAAACCGCATTGATTTTTCCCGTAGCAACTTTAATTGCAATTGGAAGATCAATACTTCGTTTTGAACGACAGTTAAAACTTAACCATAAGGCATCAGATTGGAACATTGGCATAATTAGACCACCACGTTTCTTCAAATGTTCTTTATCCACTAAATCAAAGTCCTCAATATGCCTCAGAGGGAATTTACCTAAACTAGGTGGAAGAAAATGGTCATTGCCATCATCAGGTATCCTGAGTGTTCGCTGAAAACTAATATTTAGTTCATATTCATTACATATCTCTGGAAATCTAACATTCATTCTATCGTTCTTTAAATTTATCATAATCTCTCCTACCAATCTCCATCTGTAATGTTTCTCACAACCGATAATACTGCATGATCTGGTTGCTCTTTAAGTTCTCTTAATAGTTCTCCAATCAATTGAGGCCGCGCTTTTACAATAGCAAGAAGGTCAGATGACACTTTCCCTGCCATAGCCAATAAAAGATCAGGGTCTTCATTTAAAACCTCAGCAAGAGCTATTATTTTGCCTTCTGAGGGTGGTGAAACGATATCTCGCTCTACTTTGCTCAAAAAGGCCGGCTCAACGCCTATAGTGATTGCAACTTGCCTGAGAGACTTTGATTTATCTTCAGCAACAAGCCCTTCTCTTTTTTCACGTATATATGATCCAAAACTATTCATGTGTACTGTGTACTACTTAGTACATGATATGTAAAGCTCTATTTCTAATAAGCTTTTTCAGCAGTCACGATATATCGTTCAGAACCAGGTTTTTGTGAGTTGAATGGCCAACAGGTTGTGAGGATAAGAATTTCATTATCTGTATTTTGTGCAGATATAGCTAGCTCAGGTTTCTTAGTAATATCAGTTTTAGAAATAATGAACGTTTTCAGTGCTCTATCAGACATAATTAATTCAATTTTATCACCAATACTTAATTTAGACATGAACTGCATATGACTATCACGGTGCCCAGCAAGTATAATAGGTTTACGGTTTTTTGAGAACTGGGCACTATTAACGCGCCCAATTCCCCATGCCATAGCCTCACCTGAAGCATTGTTTAATATAACCCGTGAGATATTCAGCTTAGGGACAGTTAACTCTCCTATCATGTAAAAGTCTGCACTTCTCCATGGTTTTGATAACTTATTCGCCTTTAGTGACTCTTTCCAAGCTACTTCGAGATAATGCTGACCAATTATAGCTTTAATCGGCTGCATACTCGCTTTAGCTATTCCAATAAGACCAAGAACAACCAAACAACAACCAAGCGCCGTAAATAATTTACTATACATTTTTCTTACGTCCCACTGTTGATAAGGTAATTAGACCAAGCAACAAAGAAAGCAGCGCGAATACGATAGAGACCTTCCAATTCAATGAGGTTTGAGGAAGTTGTTGCATTTCAGTTTTTTGATCAAGGTTGGCAGATTTAAACCAATTGTTTCTAGACGATACATGTTGCAACTTCTGCGGTACGATTTGATTATAATTATAATCAAATTGCTTTGGGTCCCAACCATCTGGAATTGCTGCTTTTAATTTTGTTGAGCCTAATTCAACACCAACAGGTCGTGACGGTGTAATATCTACCGCAACCATCGAGGATAAACGTGAAACCAATCCATAACTTAATGCTGTTTGAAGTAACTTTCTGTCCATATGAGCTTTTTGATTTTCATTTGGATTTAAAGAAACCCTGTTACGTTCCAAGTTAGATATCTTTTCTCTAGCCCAAAGTTTTGCAATACCTACTTGTTTTGCACCCTGATCCAGTGGAACTTTAGCTACCCATTTCTGATTACCTATATTACCAGTGATTTGTGCTATGCCAGATGCATTCTTGCCTCTAATGGCAATAGACAACGGATCACCAACATATAAATCTGGTAATGGATTTGGATAAACTTCTGCCTTAAACCCCTTTGGCAATATAAGTTCTAAGTCAGTGATTGCAGGGTTTTCAATTTTATTGAACAGTTCTTCCATTCGAACAGATATCTCACTCATATCACCTATATGAATATGTGATCCTCTTCCTATTTCTGCCGCTCTAGTCATAAAGAAGCTATTTGGGGCTGATCCTATTCCAATCGTAAATAATCGAGAGGTTTTCAATTTGCTATTTATAAGAGAAAACAACTTAGTTTCTTCAGTTACAGCGCCATCAGTTAAGAATATTAATTGCTTAAGTACCGATTTATTAGACCTAAAGTTATTAAGAGAAAATGATAATGCTGGATACATATCAGTACCATTCTCAGCAGATAGTCTACGTACATACCTTATGGCTTTATCGCGTTCTTTAGCAGTGGCTAAAACAGGAATGCGTGCGTAACTTGAATAGCGATCATTAAATAAGACTATATTGAATTTATCATTTGGTTTCAGTCTTTTAATGGCCATTTCTAATCCAATTTTAGATTGCTTCATTGGCTCACCTGACATAGAACCTGAAATATCTTGAATAAAGATAATCTCTCTGTCTGGTGCATATTTATTCTTGTTTGTAAGTGGAGGGTTTAAAGTTAAAAGAAGATGATCATACTCTCCCTTTGTCTCCTTAAACAAAGATGTCTGAGTGTCTTTGTCTTTTGCTGTCCATCTCAGCACGAAGTCTCTGTCACTTGATATAGGACTAGGTAAATTAATCCTATGATGTACATTTGAAAGCTTTTCTATATCAACCTTATGAAAAGCACTTTTAAGTGAATTGAGTTCAAATCCTGTGTTTAAATCAATTGAAATTTCTACAGGATTAAAAAGTTCCTCTTCTTCCAGAACCTTTACATCAATATTTTCATTATAATCTGAGTTAATTTCAGCATTAGAGAACCCAGCATTCCCAAATTTAATATTCTCTTCTATTGTTGGCAAATCAAACCTTGGAGCGCTTACGAGAGGCACTCTAAGCTCCCAAGAGCCGTCTTTTGGAAGTAACTTCGACTGGAATTCTATCTGAACGACTACAACCTCTCCTGGGCCAATATTAGCTATCTTGTTCGTAAAGAGATTTGGCTTTTGTTGTTCAATTAGTGAAGCTTTTTTGCCTTCAGCTTTAGCTTCTTCATATATAACCCTAGCTTCTAATTTTTCTTTAATAATACCTTCTATAAACCTTTCACCTATTCTTAGCTTCAGAGTATCTACGGCTGCATCCTCTCCAATTGGGAATACATAAACGCCTTCTGCCCAAGTCTTGCCTGTATTGATAAAGCGTTGACTGACGATTGTTCGACTTGATGAGCCTGCAACTGCAATTTTAATATCGGTTGAGAGTAGGATTGCAGAACTTAGCTCATTACCTGAACGCATCAGTAACTGCCCACTTTCAACATCCTCTAGGTTAATTGAAGGCTGTTTTGGGGAGTATTCTGCCCGTAAAGGACTAGTTAAAGACAAAATCATAAGGATGATTAGGGTAAATCCTATCACGGCATTCTTTAGTATGATCAATCCTGCACGGATTGGTGAGAAAAACTGTTTAGATGTTATTTGGTTTTCATAAAATTCAGAACGCTTGATAATTCCAAATGAAATCAAACTAAAACTGAGAAGAATGAAAGAAATGAGCATGATATATTCCTTAAAAAGCCCCAGTGGCATAAAAAATCCACTGGGGGAAAAGTCCTGAGTGTGAATGGGGAGAAATACACTCAGTGAGGCCATAAGCTCGTTTTGAACTTACTGAGTATCTATTTGGCACTAAGTTTTGCAGTGAGGTTTAAGGATATATGAAACAATTATGTTTAAATATGCAGAAATTATGAAAGTATTTTCACCAAAACAATCTGGTTGTTGAATATATAAATTTTACAAACTAGGATCAGTTTGAGTTGTTACTTTTCATTTTATAAGGGGCAAGATGGACCCAATTTTTTTATATCCAGAAGAAAACAAAGGTAAATACTACATTTCCATTGGTAAAAGTAATGATTATTTGAGTACTCCAGGTGGTAATTTAATCGAAAGCCACAATGAAGCATTAATTGAAAATTTAGTTTATGAATTACAAAAAAATGCAGAAGTAATCATTAATAAAGACAATGCACTAGAAGGGTTCCCGCTAGAAACTGTTAGTTTATATTCCTTACTCTGCACACAAATCGATTTTTGGAATGATCCAAACAGAAACATATCACTTGAAGAAGCAATTAATATAATTGAAAATGATCCAATCGCACATCTATCTGCTGGACCAGAACAAATAGATCAAATGCATCAATGGCGTTCTGCAACCATTATTTTGGAAGAAAATGGAATATCCTGGGGTTTATTGCAGTACATAGGCGGCGATAAGAGAGAAGTTGAAAAGTTAGCCAACATCATAATTTCTGATTTCAATAATTCTAGCTCATCAGAAAAAGCGGCGTTCATACAACTAAATCATATTATGCAATCTCCAGTATTTATTTGGGCATATATATATAAGAATTTATCTATTGATGCATTTGTTACCGCAACCACTCAGACAGCAAATTTTATAGTTGGTTTGGAAACACATGTAGATGATAAATTGGATGAAATAACACCAGAAGGGCTAAATGAAGATGAGAGAACAGATTTCTATCATGATAATTGGCAAAAAATATATAAAAAAGAAAAAATAAATTTTTACAATGAGTTTGAACAGTTAGTGCAATCCACACGAAAATTTATAAATTTATCACAAGAAAATGTCTCAGAATTTTTATGTGATGAAAGTATTTCTCATGAATTTAAAGCATCACTCAGAACGCCTTACCCTGATTATCCCAAACTCCAAAAAAATAAAACTGGGAAAGAAATTTACAAAATAGGCAATCAAGAATTTGGGTCAACGAAACAGATACACATCTTTTTTCAAGACATAGCATTAAAAGCAATTGCATCCCTTTTAAATACAAAAGGAGGTAAACTTGTAATTGGCATCCATGAAAAAAATAACAAAAAGAATGTAGTTGGAATAGATCGTGAAGGTTTTGAAAGTCATGATCACTATGAACGCCACTTAGTTGGTCTTATGACTAATGCTTTTGATACTGTTATTGTCTCAGAATTTATATCAACAAAAATACATTTGATAAAAGGTATCCATGTGTGTGTTGTTTCATGTGAAAAATATAATGGAAATGAATGTGTTTGGTTCAAAGATAAACTTTATGTCAGGACTGGACCGAGAGTTGACGAACTGAAAGGTAAAGAACAAGCAGATTTTATTCTTCAACGGCAAGATAACAAAGGTTAGAACCAATTATATTTTATTAAGTGTCAAATGTTTGGGTAACTACCAATAATATCTTTTATGAGGCAAATCTATTTCAATTAGAAAAAGTATTTAAATAAATAAATGGAAAAATTTGTTTTTTATGATTACGAAACCACTGGAATATCTCCAGAATACGATCAGCCTTTGCAATTTGCAGCCATTATTACAGATTTAGATTTTAATGAAATTGAAAGAGTAGATATTCGCTGCCAATTATCGCCACACATATTACCAGCGCCAATGGCTCTTCATGTAACTGGCGTTAATCCAAATCAGCTTCTTAACAATAACTTACCCACTGCATTTGAGTTTGCTCAGAAAATACAAGAGTTTACCCAAAAATGGGCGCCAGCAATTTGGATAGGATATAACACCATTAAGTTTGACGAGAACGTAATGAGACAAATGTTTTATCAAAATTTGCAGCCAAATATATTTGCCACTCAATTTTTTGATAATTCACGCCTTGATGTAATGAAAATGGTTTTTGCAATTTTTGCTGAAAATCTAGATATTCTAGAATGGCCGAGAAATGAAAAAGGCAAAATTAATTTTAAATTAGATCAACTAGCCCCTGCTAATGGTTTCAAGTCCCATAATGCCCATGATGCACTTGGAGACGTTGAAGCAACCATATTCATACTAAATATAATTAAAACAAAAGCGCCTGAGCTATATGGACAATTAATTGAAACTCGTAATAAAAGTTACAATCTGCGCCTACTATCCTCTTTTAAGCCAGTAGAAGTTACTTTTAGGTTTGGAGGAAATCTTCCTAAAACTTATACCGGGTGTCTTTGTAGCATTCCATCAAACAATAATAGAGTAGGTTTTTTTGATTTAGATCAGTCCGAACCAATGGATGTAATTCTTGGAGATAATGAGCTTATAGAAGCGGCAATGCAAAAAAGCCCCCAAAGAATACGCAATATTGCTATTAACCAAGCCGATACCATCAGACCTGCCAAGAATACAAATGCTGAATGGGATCATATATGTGCAGTTATCGAAGATAATATTGATTTTAGAAAGACTGTCTCAGAATGCATCATTGATCGTTATGAAAGTGACGAGGATGATGATCAAAAAACAATAGAACAGAAGATTTACGGTGGATTCTATTCTAATGAGGACAAATCTATTCTTGAACAGTTCCAATTAGCCTCTTGGGAAGAACGATTGAATTTATTATCTAGATTTTCAGACGAACGTTTGAAACAACTTGGTCGTAGATTAATTGCATTTAATGCACCTGAATTACTCACAACAAAGGAACAAGATGCATTTAATGCATATTTAAAAAATAAATGGGCTTCAGAAGAAGAAAAAACAGAATGGACAACAATAAAAAATGTTAAAAAACAACTAGATAAGTTAAGAGATGAAGGATGTGATGAAACTTTATTGAAAGAATTAAGCAGCTTTTATAAAAAAAGATTAGAAGGAAGATAAAGTAAAAAATTGAATTTTTTTGATCAGCAAGTATTCATGTGGCAACTTATCTTCTAGAAATTCAAACGTCCATTACTCTACCGCTTTAACAGGTTGGCCAATTTTTATGTGCATTGAAATTGAGCACTCAACTCACTTCACTCATTAATAAATAGAAAGAACCTTAACTAATTTTATTTTTTAACTCATTTCCAGCAAATACAATAGGAAGGATGTTTAAAAATCTCTACTCGGGCAATTGCATTTCAATAGTTTTCATAATTCGGTCAGTTTCAGACAGAATTATTAGGATATTTTGATAGTGTTTCACGTCCTCAAACATCAACTTATGTCCTTTACGATCTTTCAACCATTTTTGCGCAGGCTGATACCCACCTATACGAAACCCCCATGAAATTTCAGGAACATCGTCAAAATACTGTGTTTGATTGATCCAAAGCCGCCCTTCCTCAAAGTAAGGATTATCAACAACAATATCCCCCTCTCCCAAAAGAGGATAAGTCATAATATCGATGGTTTCCGACTCCATCAGGTGAAGTTTTCGCAAAGTCATTCCTTTTGCAGAAATATTCCAAAATTCATCTGGAGTAGAGGGCCATCGTATCCGGGGGAAATCGATCTTAAGCAAAGCGGCATAGGTCTCGCGGTATGCGGTACAGTTTAGCACGCCATAAATATAGTCAAAGACCTGAACCTCATTTGGCACTCCATGAATTGGGTGCTTTGCTAATGACTGAAGCTTGTTCCACAGCTTGGGTTCGTAATTTACCCTACGGTTCTGCTCGAGGTCCTGTTCAGATGGAGTAAGGTAAAGAGGAAATAATGTTGATTGTGTGCTACTCTCAGCACATTTTGTCTCCATTATCGTATTAACTACATAGAAATGATCAACCTCGGGGTTTTTATTGCTTCGAGCGGTGGCAATTGCAAAATTATTAGTCTGAATCATATGCCTCATTACTTCATTGCGGGGGTAGCACAGTAAACCGCGCGATCTCCCAGTATAGTAAGTCCAGCGAGTATCAAAAGGGCGATAGGCAATCTGGATCACCTTTTCTTTTGTAAGCTCACGGTTTAGATCATCTTGAGCCCACAAGACCCTCCAATCACGCACGTCTTTTCCGAGTTTGTACTTTTCTCGAGCCGCTTCAGGTTCTATCTTTGCAAAGTCCTGCAATCTTTGCCAAAGTTGATCTTTGTTTTTATCAATCGTTAAGCTGTCACGCGCCGTAACGATTCCCACCGAATTTATGAGCATCAGTGATCTCAGGGGAAAACCCAGTTCGTATTCTGCCTGTTTTGCGAAATCCCTCCATAAAAAAGGGTGTTGGGGAGCGGGACTTTTCAGCGGCTTGAATATAGTTTCAGTCAATCCATAATGTTGCAGTGCTCCATACTTTGATGCCCGCTCACCCCACAAATCGCCATGCATGACCTTGGCTAGCGTATCATTTCCAATCCTTTTACCCACTCCAACAAGAATTGATACGCCCTGTTGAATTTCAAATACGTTTTTGTCAGGTTTGCCGTTTGGTGTCTTCTCTTTCTTCTTTGAATTACCGTGAAGGTCTAGCAAATAAATGTGATCAAAGGTCTTAAGAAGGCTCCAACGCATGCCTCGAAAAGTTGGATTGTCTAGATAGCCGTTATTCGTGATAAATCCCAAAACACCTTTTCCACTTTTTTCGATTAAATGCGACGACATTCGAATAAATTTCACATAAAGATCATTTAGCCATTTTGGATTGCGCTCGTTAAGCTTTATCTCGCCTCCAGGCTCTTTCTTGTAATCGAGCATCAAATCAGCAATCCAGCCTTTAGAGACGCCGCCTTCTCCCAGATATGGCGGGTTGCCAATCACTACAGTGAAACGCTGCTTGAGCTTTATCAAATTTACAGCCTCTGCTTCACGCGCCAGCGCCACTACGGCAAACGCAAACGTTCCAGCGAAATCTTGAGCAGGCTCTAATGCATTTGTAAGATATATACGTGCACGTTCATTACTCTTAAAATGATAACCAGTCTCATAGAGTTTTAATCCAATTTTCATATGTGCGATTGCATATGGAGCCATCATGATTTCATAGCCATGTAGCCGTGGAAGCAGGTGTTTTGGCACATATTCGTTCCAAAGCTCCTTGATCTGAGCTTCTCGGCTGCCCTGAGCCTGCCATTTTGCGGTCATTGTTTTATAAATGCAATCAATCACCTCAACGGGAAAAGTACCTGTACCTGTAGCAGGATCAAGTATTTGAACAAAAGCCTGATCCGGAGAAGTGCCTTCTGGTATCTCTAAGCCGGATGTCCGTTCGGCCAACTCTGCCCAAGTAGTCGTATCGGCCAGTCCGTCTTCCAATCCAAATTCTGTCTGCAATTGCTCATCCACTGAACGAACTATGAAAGAAACAACTGGTTGAGGCGTATAAAAAACACCTCGGTCTTTCCTAATTTTACTATCATATTCTTGAAGGAAGCCTTCGAAGAAATGCATAACAGGGTCTTCTTTTTGATTGCGATCCCCAAAATCTCGCAAAACAGCTTCCATATTTGTATTATCAAGTAAATCAACAACTTCGTTAATACCCAATTCATCAAAATCTAGCCCTACACCACTATTTTGTGTGCGACCTCCTAAATTCAGAAATGTCTCCATTAAGTCTCTGAGAAATGGATTAGTAATTGGTATTTGTGAAATAGCTGCATCTGCCGTATTTTCTTTTGGGTTGATAATGCGAGCCGACAAGAGCCCATAGGCGATTGTCTGGGCATACATATCTGAAAAAGAATCTGTGTCGAGGTCTGAAATTAGGTTTTCTTTAAATACTGTCATAAGCTTATGGATAGGACCTTCCTCGCTCTCAACCAGTAGCAATTCACGCAATCTTGTACGGACTGCTAAAGCTAATTGTCCCAGTCGCTCAGCCATTTCTTTGGAACTTTGAATGACTTCGCGGTTTTTTAAGGTAAAGGCATCTCGCCATTGCGCTCTCCACGCGGCACTATCACTAGGATCGTCAGGCCATACCAGTTTTTCACGCAGCGTTTCTATGACATAATCAATTTTAAGCCCAGTATCATCGTCGTCCCAACCCAGGACTTTTAATATAGGAAGATCAGTTTTCTCTGGATTGGCGGCAAAATGCGCAAATGATATACTCTGTGTCCCAAGATTACCTGTTTGAGAAATCAATAAAAGATCGCTCTCATGCCATGACGCTCGGTCCCCTGAGTTGCTCGTTGATCGTTTCTTGAGTACCAACTTACTTAAAAGCCTGCGAAGCGCAACAACTGGCAGCTTACTATCATCAAAGCGTATGAAGAAAATGCCCCATGGCTGGTCTTTATCCAACGGTCTAAGGCGTCGTATTTCTAGAAACTTTGGCGCAGTCTTTTCATCTAAACCGAGTTCTGCGGCAGAATATTCGAATGTCATTTCTTCAAAATCGTCGGTTTCTATCGGCCAATCAAGCTCATCGCCCAGGTAATCAACTAATTCAGGAAAGTCGCTAATAGATTTAAATTTATTAGTTGCAGCAAAGCTCATTTGATTTCCTTAACATTAATTTATTTCCATCCACGCGAGAAGCTTTGGCTTAATGCCAACAGGCGCCTCTATTTTTTTCAGATAGCTATTTTTAATGTGTCTGCGAATTTTCTCTCGAATTTCAATAAGCGTATCTTGTTTATTCTTACATCTGCGAGGCTCTTTAATTGAACATTTGACCGAGTGGATTATTTCTGAAATTTCTTCAAAAATATTTCCATTTTCCATCTCATATAGATACCATTGGCATGGTCCATTTTCAATTTTAAAATCTTCCAAATCAACATCCCAAGCCGGTAACCTGTAACAGAAAAATACGCCTTTGCTTCCTTTCTTTGGCATTGCACGTCCACTGAATATACTACTTGGAAAAGTATCTAATCGTTCTCTTAAATTTGGAATATTTTTCAAGAGTTCTTGTAAATTAAGTTGTAAACTTTCTAGAAGTGATCGTTCGCCCTCATACCCCGCGTTGAACTCACGTAATGCCTCATATTCGTCTTCGGGTGTAAGCAGTTTTCTACCCTCAATTCCCATTGTTTCAGAAATTAAAAGTGTTTTACGAGTAACAGTACTATAAAGGCTAAGCAAAATGTTTAATTCATTTGGAGGCAAAAAGTTCCAAAAAGTTACTTTGCCACGATCCGTCTTCAAATTTGGATGATCTTTTATTAATTCCGATTCTACCTTTGGGTCCATCCGTCTGTCAACGCGTCCAATTCGTTGCATTAGTCTCACTGGATTCCAATGAATGTCATAGTTAATAAGACGAGTACTGTCTTGTAGGTTCAAGCCCTCAGAGAGTACATCCGTTGCAATCAATACTCTGATTTCTTTTAGCCCTTCTTCGACTAAACCAGAGGAACTACTAGAATTGTAGTACGGTGCAAATCTTCTTACGGCATCATATCTTTTACCATGAGTTCCCCCATCGATTCTTGCAATTCCATCAACACCATCCTCTTTCAAATATTTTTCTAAATAGCGTGCCGTGTCAGCAAATTCTGTAAATATAATAACTTTTTTTCCAATAAATTCTTTAGACCTTAACATTCTTTTAAGCTTATTAAGTTTATCATCTTTAGTGGGCTTAAATTTTCGAGTTTCTTTTAAAAACTTAACCAACTCATCAAGATCAAGAAAAGTCATTTTTATTATTGAAGGAATATCATATTCATGACGTTCTAATTTGTCCCACCAAGCCAATAATTCTTCAGGAAAAAGCTCTGGATCATCTTCCTCTTCCTCATCCCATAAATCTAATTGCTTCTGAGTTGTATAATTTAATAGGCTTTCATTTTGGGCTAACCAATTTGTTAATAAATCTTTCTCATAATCTGTTTCACAATGTTTTTTCAAAAAAGCTAATAGCTTCCTGAGCAATCTATCACATGAAGTTTCAAAAGCATAAACTGAACTTTCAAATCTTTTAAGAAACTGAGTTCTGATCAATGTAACAACATTTGTCAGCCTGCCACTTTTCATGGCATCAATATCAGCCGGATCACCAAGGTAAAACTCCAATGGATTGTAAACAACCAAACTGAAAAGCGGTGAGGAGCGACTAAATGCTTTTTCTATTAAATTTAATAAAGCACCATAAGTTTTAAAAATTGAGTACCCTGCAACTTGTGGCTTATCTCTTTGAGGAAAAGCTGCAGCCTCACCATATTCTTTTCTTTGGCTTTCTATTGCATATGCTCGGCTACGTTGGACAATCAGACTTTCAAAAATTTTATCCATAGATAATACGTCTGTTATTATTTTTGGGTTTTCCCCAATATTATTAGCGGCCTCCCCTAAACTATTTTTTAAATCTCTTTCTAATTTATTGACATGAGCACGAAGGTTATGAATTCCAATTGTCCGTGAAAAATGTGCATCGTCGCCACCAGTAAACAATTCAATCATGTGCCTTAGATCAACTAACCTGTTGTTAATTGGGGTTGCTGTAAGCATGAATAATTTTTTGTTTAAATTTCCTTTGTGTATCAGGTCCATAAACTTATAATATCTTGAACGCTTTACACCCGTTTCTGAATCTCCTTGACTACCTTGGTTTCTAAAATGGTGCGCCTCATCAACTATAATCACATCAGCAATTTCAGCTATTCGTTTAAATCTCTCAGGATATTCACCTTCTCTATTTAAATCTGTATGTGAAAAAACTGCTAAGTTAGAAAAGTCACTTCCAAACAATTCTGGCAACAACTCTTTTAACTTAGGGTCCCAAACACCTTCCTTTGCACCTTTTGGTGCAAATAAAACAACATGTTTTTTTTCACGAACCATTCGCTCAATTAGCATCAAGCCAACGAAAGTTTTTCCTAGTCCAACTCCATCACATAAAAAAGCGCCTCCAAAGCGGTTGGCTATCTTTATCAGAGACCAGTAGGCTTCTTTTTGGTATTGGTCCAAAATAGGAAACATAATTGAGTCATTTTCTTCCCAAACATTTGCAGATTCTTCTCTATCCCGAAATAACTCTCGTAATGAATGTGAATATATATCAAATGGTGTCCAAACTTGTGCATGACGGCTTATTATTCCCAATATATCATCTGAGATATCTACTGATTGTTCCCAATGTTCTTCATACCAATCTTGTAGTTGTGCAACCTCACCAGGGCTTTGCACTTGAACGTTGAGTTCTACATTTTGTAATAATCCAGGTTTTGTAAAATTACTGGAGCCTACCAAAGCTTTAGAGCCAACAACTTCTAATTTTGGATGAGTTATATATGCTTTGGCATGAAATTTAGATTTGTTATAAACCCTACATTCAATCTGGTCACTTTTTATGCCTTCGATAATTGCATCTACACCGTTGAGAAAGGGATTATCATCTTTCACATCCTCAAGATTGGCTTCGATTGTTTTTTCAGCGTTTAATTTTAGAGCTTCAAGAATAAGTTTTTTGGTTTTCCGAGTTGTCTCATCACCCATGAGAACTCTTATTTTGTTTAATTTTTGCCAATGACCATCAAGAGCAAGAAGCGCTCCCACTTCAAAATAACCAGTAGCGATATCAAAACTAGTCGATAATTCAGTCCATTCTTCAAGATATCTTAATCCTGTCCATCCTGAGATTGTATTATCGACAATAAAAAGATCACCACCAGATTTTTTCATTTTATAGACACTCCTACTAGACTTAAAATCTATTCATTTAGTTTTAATATCAAGGTGATATTTAGAATCGTGATTTTTATGCTATTAAAAACCTAATTCATATTTATATAAAGCACTACAACATATAAAAATGCTAAATACTTCAATTAAAAACCTTTTCTCGTTTCTGTTGAAACGCCTCTTCAACCAAACATAGTTGATTAAAGAGAGGTTCTGCTGATGAAGACTTATCCTTTGGTGGATAAAGATCATGAGGAAAAACACTTGGTACATAAGATTGGATACCATGCTTCTGTGCATGATAATCAGCTTTGAATATGTAATTGATGTAGTTTGAAAACGATTTATAGTAACTTTATTTGATCTAATTATAACCTTAAAAATGTTGTTAAGTAACTCGACTACGTCGAGTTCTCCAGTATGTCGCTACGCTCCATCCTGTCGAAGCTTTATTTTTTTAACTTAGTAGATTTAGTATTATTAAAATCATATCTCACCTTAAATATGGAATATTAAGATAACCTTAATTGCAATGATTGTGGTATTGTTTGAGGACACACTTCACCTTCCGCAAGGCGAGGTGTTCCCAAAAGCCTGTGTCCAGTGCCTTCGTCCACATTCCATTAGAGCAACCCTATAATAGGGACATTTAAGTGGTCAGCTTAAATGCGTAGGGGCGGTTGGCCGATCTCCCTTTACGCTCCGCTTCATTCCAACGGTATAACTGATCAGCCAATGGAACGACTTTGATCAATCATCGAGGGTTGCAGTGTAGCATTGCCCTCATCGTGGTGTGAATATTTCAACAGCCCGTCCACCTTATTGCTGATTAATCCTCCAAGTAACTTGAATGGGTCCTAACTGAGATTATCCACACTCTGCTTCATTCAAGTAGCTAGATTGTTCAACAGGTTTGACGTCCGATTATTTTATGTCTTGACCAGACACATTTATTTATAAGAAAAAACTGCCTGCATTTGATAAATCTCCAATTTTTTTCAAAAAAAGTATAAAACTTAATTAAACATTGATTGGTTATAATGGATGCTATGAAGTTAATACCTTTGGTATTAACTCTTAATCTTTATCAAGATTAAGAACTGCTAATCTGTATTAATGTAATTGTTATTAATGA
>Ga0206128_1001823_pt1 | contig 20206 bp, 20 predicted proteins | sample Helgoland_Spring_7_FD_148601 | JGI IMG/M metagenome (GOLD analysis project Ga0206128, IMG submission 148601) | Pelagic subsurface seawater microbial communities from Kabeltonne, Helgoland, North Sea - Helgoland_Spring_Bloom_20160426_1 | ecosystem: Environmental > Aquatic > Marine > Epipelagic ... | reverse complement strand
ATTAATTTTTCAACAATCTCTTCCATCTTCATTGACCTTGATCCCTTGACAAGAATAGTTGCATCTTTCATACAAGAATATAAATACTTAACTAACTCGTCCTTACTTTTGAACCAAGCATTTTTTCCATCAAGTAATGTTATAACTTCTTTGACGTATTTCCCTACACCTAATGTAATATCTATTTTAGTCTCTTTAATCAATCTGGAAAGCTCTTGATGATATATTCTTGAATTTTCCCCTAGTTCAGCCATATCTCCTATGACTAAAATTTTTTTTCCTTGAAAACCATCAAGAACTTCTATGGCTGATTGAAAGGCTGATGGGTTTGCATTGTATGTATCATCTATTATTGCTGTCCCTTGTTGTCCGTCCTTTAACTCTAATCGACCGGGGATAGGCTTGACATTTTCTATACCTTGCTTAATTTTTATCGGATTTATTTTTAACTGATAAGCACATGCTACGGCGGCTAAAATATTTGAAATATTATTATGCCCTAATAATTTAGGTTTAATCTCAAGGTCATATTTAGGAGTTTTGATAAGAATTTTTTTGTTATTTAAAAATTCACAAGAGATATCAGCATCCTTTTCAATACCGAAAGATAATACTTTTATATTTTTCAAATCCTTTGCTAAAAAATTAAAAAATTCACTGTCTTTGGGGAGTATTGCTAATCCATCAGCTTGAAGGTTAAGTAAAATATCTTTTTTTTCGCTTGCTATCGCTTCTCTATTTTTAAAATTTTCAATATGAGCTTCTCCAATATTAGTTATTACGGCTAAATTTGGGGGGGCAATATTTGCTAAATAACGAATTTCATTAGCGTGATTCATACCCATCTCAAGAACTATATGGCTATGAGGTGAATTTAAATTAAAGATAGTAAGCGGAAGTCCGATATCATTATTATAATTTCCATGAGTAGCTAGGATTTTATTTTGGCCATAATTTGAATCTAAAATAGACTTAATTATTTCCTTTGTAGTTGTCTTGCCATTGCTTCCAGTTATACCAATTATAAATGGATTAAATTTCTTTAAAATAAAGGAGGCAATGTCTGCTAATGATTTCTTAGTATCGTTTACTAAAATTGTATTACTAGAAATTTTTTCTCCATTTGAAATTATTGCCGCTATTGCTCCATTTTTAAAAGCTTCATTGATATAGTCATGCCCGTCAAAATTCAGGCCTTTTATCGCAACAAATATGTCATCTTTTTTTATTTTTTTTGAATTGATACTGATTGTATGAAATTTCTTTTTGAGAAATTCTATAGACTTAGGATTTTTACCTAAAACTGCTTCATAAATATCTTTAATAGATAAGTTAATTTTTTGATTTCCTTTCTTGTAAAAATTTTTCGATCACTTCTCTATCAGAAAAATATTTTTTTTGGCTCCCTATTTCTTGAAATTCCTCGTTCCCCTTTCCCGCAATGAGCACAAGATCTTCCTTACTAGCTATTTCAATTGCCTTATATATAGCTTCTTTTCTATCAATAATTTCTATCGGCTTTTTATTAAAGTGGTTACTAATATCTTTTATGATATCTATTGGGTTTTCATTTCTTGGGTTATCGGTTGTAATGATACATTGATCAGCAAACTTCTCTGCAATTTTAGCCATTGCTTTTCTCTTCCCCTTATCTCGATCTCCACCAGCGCCAAAAACTAATAATATTTTTCTAAATGCATTATTTTTCACACCCTTTAAAATATTTTCTAATGCATCACCTGTATGAGCATAATCAATCATTACTGATGGAAAACTATCATTACTTATTATGTATTCAGATCTCCCTGGAACTGGTGTTATATGCTTTAGGCTATCAAGTATTTGTTTAATTTCATACCCCCTTGCACTTAAACAACCAACCACGCCCAATACGTTATAGACGTTAAAATAACCACCAAATTTAAATGTAATGGGGAAAGTTTCTCCGTAATAGCTAAGATTAAATTTTAAATTATTATTATTTTGGCTTATATCAGTTGCTTGAATCTTTGACTTCTTATGAATTGAGAAACTTATTTTTTTTTCACTTGGTAAGGTAGATTTTTTAAAAATTGACTCTCCAACTTTATCGTCAATATTAACTATGATGCTCCCATTCTTGCCATCTAACATAAATTTTCTTTTTACATCTGAGTAGGCTTTCATTGTCTTATGGTAATCCAGATGATCTCTAGTGAGGTTTGTAAATAATCTTTCATTGAACTCAATATTATTTATTCTATTCTCATTTATTCCATGAGATGAGACTTCCATTGCTATATTTTTATATTTTTTTTTGTATAAATCTTTTATTACATACTGAACATCTATTGCACTTGGAGTAGTATTCTCTGTTTTTTTGAAATCCTCTGCATCTCCGTATCCAAGTGTCCCTATAAATGCTGTTTTGTTCCCCAGATGGTTTAAACATTGCGTTAACCAATAAGCAGATGTTGTTTTACCATTTGTCCCCGTAATTCCAATAATTGATAATTTTTTTGATGGATGGTCATAAAATTTATCTGCAATTGAAGAAAGTTTATTTTTAAGATCTTTGATCGCGATTGAAGGGACACTTAGATTTAATTTTTTTTTATAATTTTCGGATTCAAATACAATTCCATTTACGCCATTATTAACTGCCTGCTCAATAAAGTCTCTTCCATCAAATTTCTTACCAGGGTAAGCAATAAAAACTGTATTTTTAGAAATTTGTCTTGAATCTAGAGTCAATTTGTCAAATTGCTCTAAAAAAATCTCTAATTCATTTTTCATATCTCTTTTTTTTCATTATCGGTCTCATCTTTTATTTCTATTTCATCTTGAGGAATTGAATATATTTTTAGTGCCTCTGCAACTACTCTCCTGAAAATAGGACCTGCTACAACTCCACCGTAATTAGAACCTTTTGATGGATCTTCAATTGTAATAGCCATTATAAACTTCGGATTAGAGGCGGGTGCGAGCCCAACAAAAGAAGCATTATATTTTCTTTCTCCTGGCTTTCCATAACCTACTCCTTTAACAAACTGTCGAGCAGTTCCTGTTTTTCCTGCAACTCGATAGCCTGGGATTGATGCTTGAATTGCAGTACCTCCCTCTTCCGTAACAGATTCCATAATTTTTAAGACAGCCTCTGAGGTCTTTATAGACAAAACCCGCTGTCCAATTTTTATTGGATCATTTTTAAATAACCTTAGGTTCTTTATCTCGCCTTTATTAGCAAAAGGTGTATAAGCTCTGGCAAGTTGAGCAACTGTTGTACTCACTGAATAACCATAACTTGCACTAAAGTGATCTCGTGCTTTCCATGAACTATAGTCACGCATTACGCCTTTCGATTCCCCTGGGAGGCTAGATCCTGTTAAATTACCGATACCAAAATTAGAGTATGTTTGCCATAAATATTTTTTGCTTAACTTTTCCGCAATTTTAGTTACGCCAATATTTGATGATGTTTGAAGTATTTCTTTAACAGATATAACACCATGTGGCTTTGTATCAGTTATCTGCGTTCGTCCAACTTTATAAAACCCGTTGCCCGTATCTATTTTTGTATTAACATTTACTACCCTTTTTTCTAAAGCAGCTGCAATACTAATTGGTTTCATTGTTGAGCCCGGTTCAAAAGCATCAGTGATGACCCTATTCTTTACAAAAGGACTCCTCGTCCTCATTCTTTCATTTGGGTTAAATGATGGATAATTTACCATTGTTAAAATTTCGCCTGTTTTAGAATCAATAAGAATGGCAGAACCTGAAATTGCTTCAGAATCATTGATTGTTTTTTTAAGGGATTGAAAGGCTATGTGTTGAAGGCGTTTATCAATGGTTAAATGGACATCTTTCCCATCAACTGGAACACTTACTTCACTTAGATTATCAACCACTCTTCTCCTTGCATCAATTAAAATCTTTTTATAACCATGTGTACCCGATAAAAAATCATTTTTCTTATATTCAACCCCCTCCAGACCATTGCCATCATTTCCAGCAAATCCAACTACATGTGCAGATATTTCTTGGTCTGGGTAAGTTCTTCTATAATCTTTTTCGGTGCTAATTCCAGGAATTTTTAAGGCTAAAATTTTAGAAGCAATTTTTGGGTCGACCTTTCTTTTTAGATAGATATGATTTCGCTTACTCTTTAATTTTTTATTTAAGAATTTTATTTTTACTCCCAAGAGGTTAGCTAATTTATTTTTATCTCCCTTTTTAAATTCAACCCTATTTGGCTCCATAGTAATACTTCTTACTGTTTCACTCGCAGCTAATATCTGGTTATTTCTGTCATAAATTTTTCCTCTGTAGGCATATAACTCAATATTACGATTACTTCTTTCAAACCCTTCTTGTTGTAAAAAGTCCCTTTGCATACCCTGAAGAAAAAAGGCACGAGAAAATAATATACAAAATAGTGTCAGAAGAACAAGAAGCATAAAACGCCTTCTGAATTTTGAGAGCTCAAAAAATTCATGATTCTTTTTGATTTTTGATCTCATTTAATTATTCTTTTCTGTTTTTTTTCTGGCGGATTCATTTTTAATTTACTTTTTGCATATTCCGAGATCCTTCCATTACCAGATTTTGAAGATTCCTGAATTAAGAGTTGATTCTGTTCGTCCTTTAAATCAATAGTTTTTCTTTTTTCTATTTCTAGAGCATGATGGTTTACCCGATATAAATGATGGGCATTAATTTTCACTAATGCGAATACAATTAATAAAGAAAAAAGTATTAGATTCAACTTCACCCTTCCTCCGAAATTTTTTCTATCACTCGTAACTTTGAACTTCTTGATCTATTATTTTTTAATACTTCACCCTCTGTGGGTGTTTGGAGTTTTTGAATAACTTTAATAGGGGTTGATTTAATTTGTTTTTGAAAAATTGGAATTTTTTTTGGGACTGTGTCCGTATTCAATTTATCTTTAATGAACTTTTTAATAATTCTATCTTCAAGTGAATGGAAACTAATAACTGCTAGCCTCCCATTTTTTTCAAGAGCTTCGAGTGCTGCAGGTAAAACCTGTTCAATCTCTAAAAGCTCTTCATTTACCTTTATTCTTATCGCTTGAAATGTTTTTGTTGCTGGATTTTTTTTGAAATCAAATTTTGGGATAGCTTTTTTTACTATGTCTGCTAATTCAGTTGTTCTTGATATTTTTCCTTTTTCCTCTCTGTATTTAAAAATTTCTCTGACAATTTTTTTTGCAAATTTTTCCTCGCCATAATCGTATAAAATCTTAACTAGTTCATCATAATCAAAATGATTGATAATTTCTGAAGCGGTTAATTTTTGACTTTGATTCATCCTCATATCAAGATTTGAATCTAAATTGAAACTAAAGCCACGATCTGCTTCGTCAATTTGTGGTGATGAGATCCCTAAATCCATAAGAATTCCATTGGGTTTTTTAAATTTTTTTTTTTTAGAATATCCTTTAAGTCTTTAAAGGATGCGTGCACTATCTCAAAGCGCTTATCTTTAATGGTCTCTCCTTCTTTAACAGCCTCTAAATCTTTATCTAGTGCTAACAGTCTTCCGTCATCATTTAATTTCTTTAGTATTTCTTTTGAATGACCACCTCTTCCGAAGGTGCAATCTATATAAAAACCATTCGGAATAATATCTAATGCTTTTATCGACTCATGAAGCATTACAGGAATGTGTTTGCTCATAATGAAAAACCCTTAAGCTCTTCAGGGAAATCATTCTCTTCAGTGATATTTATTTGGGCTAAGTGTTCATAGTAATGATCGCAATTCCAAATTTCAAAATGACTCCCCTGGCCAATGAAAATTGCATTTTTATCTATTTCAGCATAATTTTTTAATTCTGCGGGGATTAGAAATCTATTTGCTTTATCAAGAGTGATGTCCTCTGCAAATCCCACTAGCAGTCTCTGAAGTCCACTAGATTTTTTTTCAAAGCTTGATAGATTCATTATTTTTTCTTGAATCGGCTCCCACGCAAACTGGGGATATAAGAGTAAACATTTGTAAATATGTGCAGTTAGGACTAGGTGGCCTGATGACTCTATAAGAATTTTTTCACGATACTTTGTAGGGATCGCAATCCTATTTTTTCCATCTAAATTTATTCGTGTTGCGCCTCTATACATAAGTAGCACCTCTTTACCTAAGAAAAAGATGAGAAATTACTTAATCCCCTTAGCCTTACTAAGCAATTTCCCACTAATTACCACTTTTTCCCTAACAAAGACACTATAGGTAAAAAAAATGCGCAATGCAAGCGCTTTTTAACTTTAAATCTATATATAACAATGATTTATAAGAAGAAGGTAAGTTGACCTATAAGCCGGGTTCTGTCTTGGACAGTCATTCATCTAGGCATATAATTGCTCATATGCTCAAGCAGCCTACCCGATGACAACACGAGCCGTGCTAATGTCATCCTATTTGGCCTTGCTCCGGGTGGAGGTTACCGCGTTTCACCGTAACTAAATACGCTCGTCTCTGTGGCCCTATTCCTCATCTCACGATGTATGGCTGTTAGCCATCACCCTGCTCTAGGAGCCCGGACTTTCCTCTACACAAAAGTGTAGTGACTGTCAGGTCAACTTGATTGTATTTTATCACTGAAATTTATTAAATATTAGAACAATTCCAACCAATTTCCTGACCAGCCATCAGCGGAACAACATCGTCGTTATCAATTTTTATAACGGTTGGAACTTTATTCTTAGATCTAGTTAATTTTAATTTCTCTTTATTTTGATTGAGTTTATAAAAATCAGCTCCAAATTTACTACAAAAATTTTCTAATTTTTCGATAGCATTATTTTGATCAAATATTTCAGCGTAAATCTCCATTGCATTCAATGCGGAATATATGCCTGCACACCCACAGCTACTCTCTTTTTCAGCTCTTTTATGAGGGGCGCTATCTGTTCCTAGAAAGAACTTTGGGTTACCAGATATCGCTGCATTTAAAACTGCAACTCTATGTTCCTCTCTTTTCAATACTGGTAAACAAAATGCATGTGGTCTTAACCCGCCTGAAAATAATTCATTTCGGTTATAAAGAAGGTGTTGGGGCGTAATAGTAGCTGCAATTTTTTTGCTTGAGTCTTTCACAAACTCAGTAGAATCTTTTGTTGAAATATGCTCTAACACTATTTTAAGATTTGGAAATTCTTTATGGACTTTTGATAAATGCTTTTCAATAAATATTCTTTCTCGATCAAATATATCTACACTTTTGTCATTTACCTCCCCATGAATAAGCAGAGGGATATCCAATTCCTCCATCATTTCAAAAATTTTATATCCTGACTCGAAAGAATTTATACCCTTATTTGAGTTTGTCGTAACACCTTTGGGATAAAGTTTAATGCCAATGATTTTTGAAGATGCTTTGATTTTTTTTAATTCTTCTAAAGTCAGTCCTTCATTGAAATAAATAGTCATTAAGGGCTCAAATTGATGAGTTTTAGTATATTTTTTAATTTCATCATAATATTTGTGTGCTAACTCAGTATTTATAACTGGGTTTTTTAAGTTGGGCATCACAATAGCTCTTCCAAACTGGCTTGCGGAGTGTTGGCTTACTACCTTTAACATTTTTCCTTCCCTGAGGTGAAGGTGCATATCATCAGGTCTTGGAATAATTAACTCATTTATCATTATTTTTTATTCCTAAAGCTAAGTTATATATTTCATTCTTCTTCATTTTAAAAATCTGCGATACAAGCTTTACAGACTGGTTCAAACTTAATTCATTAAGCATTATTCTTAAAGCATTTTCTGCCTCAATGTTGTTTGAGTTTTTTTGTTCTTGCTCTACCCCCTCTATAATAATCACAAACTCACCCTTAAGGTTATGTTTTTCTTTTCTGAATTTTACTAATAAATCGTTCAAATTTTCTTTATAAATAGTTTCATATAACTTTGTTAATTCACGACCAATAAAAATCTTCTGCATTGGGCCATAAATTTCTGCAAGCAAATCTAGGGTTTTAAGAATCCTATGCGGTGAAACAAAAAAAACGGAGGTAAATTGACTCCTATGAAATTGTTCAATAACTTTTCTACTTTTACTGTCAGTGTTTGGTAAAAACCCATAAAAATTAAATTGAGTTGCCACTATGCCGGCAGCTGAAAATGCAGCAGTAATTGATGAAGCTCCTGGTATTGGTACTACTTTAATTTTAGACTCTAAAGCCTTTTTTACTAAATAAGCGCCTGGATCACTAATACCTGGCGTACCTGCGTCAGAAATATAGGCTATTGCTTTACCATTCTGTATTTCTTTGATTAATAAACTAGCCTTTTTTTCTTCATTGTGCTGATGTAAGGAGACAAGTTTTTTATTTATAGAAAATTTAGATAGCAAATGCTTAGAATGCCTTGTATCTTCGCAGGCAATTACATCAACACTTTTTAAAATTTTAAGAGCTCTTGACGAAATATCATCTAGGTTTCCAATTGGTGTCCCAACAATATAAAGAGTTGAACTCATATTAAAGATTTAAATATAATTTTTTTTAAAATTTGTTTAACAAGTATATAATTTATTTTATGTATCCCAAATCAAATTATTTTTTAATCTCTTTAATTCTGTCAATTACATTTTTTTTATCTGGTTGTGCTGTTGGAATTCTTGGCGGACCAACTTCATATTCAGATAGAAGAACCACTGAGTCACAAATTACTGATGAAAAACTGGAATGGCAGACAGTATTAAAAACACAAGATATCGAAGGTGAATTTAGGGCAAATTTTGTTAGTTACAATCAGGTAGTCCTTATTACAGGGCAATCGCCGAATCAAGAAATTATAGATAAAATTTTTAGCATCGTTACCAATATGGAAAATGTAAAAAAAGTTGATAACTATATGACTGTAGGTCCTGAAAATACAGTAAGAGGAATTGCAAATGACATCGCCACAACAAGTAATGTTGTATCGAGAGTGTTTGCAGAAGATGAAAAAGATCAAACTCCCCTTTCAATTATTCATTTAAAAGTATTCACTGAGGAAGGAGCTGTTTACTTAATGGGTATTTTAAACCAACAGGAGGCAGATAAAGCTATATCAATTGCACAATCATCAAGGGGTGTAAAAAAAGTTGTTCCTTTATTTGAAATTGATAGCTCTTACAAATCAAACACTGTAGAAAAGGACAATGAAAATAAGGAAATAAATTAGTTATTGATAAACCTAATAGTTTCAATTATGATTACAATATTCTGAGAAACAACTCTTAATACTTAAATCAAACCTTAGTAATAAAATTCAATATATATGAGCAATATTATTCACGTTACAGATGACCAATTTGAGGAAAAAGTTCTTCAATCAAAAATACCTGTTTTAGTCGATTTTTGGGCGGAGTGGTGCGGTCCCTGTAAGGCAATTGCCCCAATACTTGATGATATTTCAAAAGATTATGACGGTAAGTTAATTGTCGCAAAAATAAATATAGATGAGAATCAAAAGATTGCTGCCCAGTTTGCAGTTCGAGCCATACCTACTCTAATCATTTTTAAAGATGGTAACTTTGAAGCTGATAAAAAAGGGGCTCTTTCTAAATCACAACTAACAGCATTTATTGACAGTACAATCTAAAAAAAATATGCATTTATCTGATCTAAAACACCTACCTGTAACTGAACTAGTAGACTTAGCAAATTCTGACAAAATTGAAAATGCAGGAAGAATGCGTAAGCAAGACTTAATTTTTGCAATACTTAAGAATAAAGCTAAAAATGGAGATAAGTTAATTGGTGATGGCACTTTAGAAGTATTGCAAGATGGATTTGGCTTTTTAAGATCTTCCGATTCTTCATATCTAGCAGGTCCAGCAGATATATATGTATCACCTTCACAAATTCGAAGATTTAATCTACACACTGGAGATACGATTGCTGGTGAAATTAGAACGCCAAAAGATAGTGAACGTTACTTTGCCCTAGTCAAGGTTGATAAAGTAAACAATGATGCGCCTGAAAATACAAAAAACAAGATTCTATTTGAAAACCTTACACCCATTCACCCAACAAAGCCTCTCACCTTAGAAAGAGATTCTAATGTTGAGGAGAATAATACAAGTAGAGTAATTGATATGGTTGCGCCTATTGGAAAAGGCCAAAGGGGTTTAATCGTAGCAAGTCCTAAAAGTGGTAAAACAGTCATGTTACAGAATATTGCTCATGCAATAACAGCTAATCATTCCGATGTTTCCCTTATTGTCTTGCTAATAGATGAAAGACCAGAAGAGGTTACAGAAATGTCTAGGTCTGTAAAAGGTGAGGTAGTAGCTTCTACTTTTGACGAGCCAGCCACAAGACATGTTCAAGTTGCAGATATGGTTCTAGAAAAAGCTAAAAGATTGGTTGAGCATAAAAAAGATGTTGTTATTCTTTTAGACTCAATTACAAGGCTTGCAAGAGCTTATAATACTGTTATTCCATCATCTGGGAAAGTTTTAACTGGTGGTGTTGATGCAAACGCACTTCAGAGACCAAAACGTTTTTTTGGTGCAGCAAGAAACGTAGAAGAAGGTGGTTCACTAACAATTCTTGCCACTGCTCTTGTTGAGACTGGTTCAAGAATGGATGATGTGATTTATGAAGAATTTAAAGGTACAGGTAATATGGAAATTCACCTGGAAAGAAAAATGGCTGAAAAAAGAATTTATCCTGCTATCAATGTGAACAAGTCAAGCACCCGAAGAGAAGAGCTGCTTATTCCTTCTGACGTTCTGCAAAAAATATGGGTTTTAAGAAAATTACTTTACCCTATGGATGATCTTGAGGCGATGGAATTCTTACTAGATAAAGTCCGGTCAACAAAAAATAACTCGGATTTTTTTGACAGTATGCGAAGAAGTTAAGGAATCAATTAAATATTGATTTTTATTAAACTTTCTATAAAATACGATGATTATTAAAGAAAATGCGTAATAAACAAAATTATGAAAAAAGATTTACACCCAAATTATCCTGAAATAACCGTAACTTGTAGTTGTGGTAATTCATTCAAAACAAAATCGACCATGGCAAAAGATACAAATATTGAAGTTTGTTCTAAGTGTCACCCTTTTTACACTGGGAAGCAAAAAATATTAGATACTGCTGGCCGCGTAGAAAAATTTAAACAAAAATATGGAATGTAATAGTTTTAATATGATTTAATAAAAGGCAGTTATCTGCCTTTTTTTTTATGTCATAATTTGTATATATGAAATTTGAATTAAATCATGATTGGCAGGGAAATATGTCATCACCTCGTTCAACACTTGGTGACAAAACAAAAATTCATTTATTCCTAATCCTCGCAATTGTATGGGTTTTTACTGGTCTTGTTGGCAATTCTCCTTGGATTCCTGCCGAATCAGAAAATGTAAGCATGGTAATGGATATTGTTTCAAGTAATTCTATAATAGCTCCCTTGGCTGCTAGTCAAGATTCAATCAATAATCCACCCTTATATCCATTCATTGGCGCAACTTTTGTTAAGATTTTTTCATCGATACTTGCTCCACATGATGCAATTAGATTATCAAATTTTATATGGATAAGTTTAACTTTAGTAAGCATAGGTCTTATGACAAGAGAGTTATGGGGAACTGGTTTTGGTAGACAAGCAGGATTAATCTTTATTGCTTCTATTGGGCTTATTTTCAATGTTCATACTATTCGGCCAGAGGTTTCTGCTCTATTAGGTTTCGCTCTAGCGCTTTATGGTTTTTCACTTTACTATCGAAGACCCTTTAGAGCAAGTTTAGTCCTAGGTTTTGGTATATCAATAATTTTCCTATCGAATGGAATTTTGTCCCTCTTAAGTATTTTTATAACTTCACTGACTTTATTATTTATAAAGCAATGGAGAAATAAACGTTATTATTTATTTTGCTTAATTTCATCGATAGTAGCTTTAAGCATCATAAGTCCTTGGGTCTATCTTTTGTATAATTCCAACCCTGAAATTTTTTTTTCCTGGATAAATAAGGTAAATGCTCCAAATGGTGAAGAATTCTTTTTTTATATTAAGAATTTATTGTGGTTTACTTGGCCTGCTCTTCCACTTTTTATATTCGTTTTAATTAAAAATTATCGGAACATATTTCAACTTAAAAAAATTCATTTACCTTTATTTTTCTCAATATCTATCTTATTTACGCTTTCTCTTAATGCAAAAATAGATCAAATAAATCTAATGCCAATTCTATTGCCATTTTCAGTTGCAGCTGCAGGTGGAATTGATTTACTGAGAAGGAGTTCAGCAAGCGCACTCAATTGGTTTGGTTTATTGATATTTGGTTTTTTTGGTTTTGTTATTTGGTTTTTTTGGTTTGCAGCTATAACAGGCTTTCCTGAAATAATTTATGATCGAATTTTCTTTCTTTCCGGAAGCTATGAAGTAAAATTTGAATTCTTAAGTTTTATTTTTGCATTTTTAATAAGTATTTTATGGCTTTACATCATCTTTAACCTGAAGATCTCAAATCGGTCAGCAATTTCAAATTGGGCAATTGGTATCACTATGGTATGGGTAACATTTATTATGCTTGTGAGCCCTCTTATTGATAATAGAAAAAGTTATGCGCCTGTTTTTCAAGATGTAAAACAACAATTATCCCAGAGCTCAAGTTGTTTATACATATACAACTTTAGTCCTAATGAAACAAATTTACTTCATTACTATTCGGGAATAAAAGCATTTGATTCTAATAAGGACATTCATTGCAGAATGATATTGTTATCACTTAATAACGAATCCAAAATGCCTTCTGAGTATGAATCATGGAATCAAATATGGTCAGGAAAAAGAATTGATCGAGATAAAACATACTACATCTTACTTTCGAAATAGTATTTTTTAATCTTTTAGATATTTATTAATAGCATTAAAAACAAAAGGATTTAATTGACTATTTTTTTCTGGGGTATCAGTAACATATTCTTTTATTTGTTTCCTCATATCTCGTCCCCAAAACTTTTGAATATGCCCCGCAGTATCTCTCTTAGCTTGCTCTTCATCTGGATAACTTACAAAGAAACTACCAATGTCGTTTGCCATTCTGATTAGATTTTTAGTTTCCATAATAAGATTTTACCCGATTAATTGCTTAGGATGCGTATAACAATTGTATCGATTATTCCGAGCAAATCCGATTAGTGTTATTTCAAGTTGATCAGCTAACCTTAAAGCTAATGCCGTTGGGGCAGAAATAGCTACCAATAACTTGAGATTAAGATATGCAAGTTTTTGTACCATTTCATAGCTAGCTCTACTTGAAGTAATTACAAAGCAACCCTTTAAGAATTTTGAATTAAAGCTAGCGCCAATTAATTTATCAAGTGCGTTGTGTCTTCCTACATCCTCTTTTAAGATTATCATGTCCCCTTTAGAATCAAATAATGCACAAGCATGAGTTGCACCCGTTTTTTTTTGTATTTTTTGTTGACCTGAAAATTTCTTTAATGCTTTCAATATACTATTTGTAGAAAATTTAGATTCATTTTTTTTATTTTTAGGAATTTTAAGCACTTGATCTAGGGACTCAGCTCCACACAATCCACAGCCTGTCCTTCCAGTTAAATTTCTCCTTATCTCTTTTAAGCGAGTAAATTTTTCAGTCGAAATCTCTACATTAATTTCAATACCATTATCTTTTTTTATAACTTCAATTGAATAAATTTCTGAAAGACTTTTTATAATGCCTTCGGTTATTGAAAATCCTCTTGCAAAGTCTTCCAAATCACATGGGCTAACCATCATTACCACATGCGATACTCCATTATAAATAATGGCTACAGGAGTTTCTTCAGCCAATATATCTTTAACTACTTCTTCAGGATGATTGTTTTTTTGAATTAATACTTCTTTGCAAGTATGGCTTGTTTGAATTAATTTTTCTTTTGCCACTTTGGTTTAGCTTACTTTTTCCTCACCATTTTTTACAAAATCGATTTGTTTTTCACTAAATTTTTGATATTTGGATTGCCAGTTTGATGGTTGTGTTACTTTAGTAACTTGAACAGCTGTTACTTTGAACTCTGGGCAATTTGTAGCCCAATCAGAATTGTCTGTTGTAATGACATTTGCCCCAGAAACAGGGTGGTGGAAGGTTGTATAAACAACACCGGGTTGAACTTTGTCTGTTATTTTTGCGCGAAGCACAGTGTCGCCTGACCTACTATTTATCCCGACCCAATCACGCTCATTTATTCCTCTTTCTTCTGCGTCATGAGGATGTATTTCAATTAAGTCTTCATCATGCCACTCAGAGTTTTTTGTTCTTCTTGTTTGAGCCCCAACATTGTAATGAGCTAAAATTCTTCCAGTTGTCATTATTAATGGGAATTTTCCATTCACTTTTTCAACAGTAGGTACATATTCTGTAATAAAGAATTTACCTTTGCCTCTAACAAACTCATCTACATGCATAGTAGGTGTTCCTTCTGGAAACTCGTCATTGCAAGGCCATTGAATACTCTCAAGCTTATCTAATTTTTCGTAGCTTACTCCTTTAAAGGTTGGGGTTAGCTGAGCAACTTCATCCATAATTTCACTAGCATGTTTATAATTCATTGGATAACCCAATGCATTTGATAGCATTTGTGTAATTTCCCAATCCTCATAACCATTTTTAGGGGCCATTACTTTTCTCACCCTTGAAATTCTTCTTTCTGCATTCGTAAAAGTACCGTTCTTTTCTAAAAATGATGAGCCCGGTAAGAATACATGGGCATACATAGCCGTTTCATTTAAAAATAAATCTTGAACGATGACGCATTCCATAGATTCGAGTGCATGAGTCACATGTTGAGTATCTGGATCTGACTGAGCTATATCTTCTCCCTCACAATAAAGTGATTTAAATTTACCTGATATTGCTTCATCAAGCATATTTGGAATTCTAAGTCCTGGCTCATCGTAAATTTTTGCGTTCCATGCTGACTCAAATAAAGCTCGGGTAGCCAGATCTGAAACATGTCTATACCCAGGGAGTTCATGTGGGAATGAACCCATATCACAAGCACCCTGAACATTATTTTGCCCTCTAAGTGGGTTGATACCAACCCCCTCTCTACCTACGTTTCCGGTTATCATCGCCAAATTTGCAATACCCATAACCATCGTTGAACCTTGGCTATGCTCTGTTACACCTAAACCATAATAAATAGACCCATTCTTTTCCTTTGCAAATAATCTAGCTGCTTTTCTAAGTAAGTCCGCTGGAATACCTGTTTCTAATTCCATTGATTCTGGAGAATTTTTTGGGTCTTTAATAAAATTTAACCAAATTTTGAATGACTCATCTTCACAACGCTCTTTCACAAAATTTTGATCGCTTAGTCCTTCTTCTACGATCACATGTGCGATTGAATTAATTGTCGCAACATTGGTGCTTGGTCTGAGTTTTAGATGATAATCAGCTTTAATATGAGGTGTATTGCCAACTAAATCAATTTCTCTTGGATCCCCAATAATTAATTTAGCACCTTCTCTTAGTCTTCTTTTCATCTGCGATGCGAAAACCGGATGACCATCCGTTGGATTTGCACCAACAATCATAATCACATCTGACTTCATCACTGAATCGAAATTTTGTGTTCCTGCTGATTCACCAATAGTCTGTTTGAGCCCATAACCGGTGGGTGAGTGACAAACTCGTGCGCAAGTATCTATATTGTTATTACCAAAGCCTGCCCTAACAATCTTTTGCATTAAATAAACTTCTTCATTCGTACATCTTGACGATGAAATAGCACCGACAGAATTAGAGCCGTATTTTTGTTGTATTCTTTTTATCTCTGAGGCGGCATAATTAATTGCCTCTTCCCATGATACTTTTTGCCAAGGATCTTTAATGCTTTTTCTTATCATAGGTGTAGTAATTCTGTCCTTGTGTGTTGTGTACCCCCATGCAAATCTACCTTTAACACAAGAATGCCCGTGATTAGCGCCACCATCTTTATTGGGTGTCATCCTGACGACTTTATCTCCCTGAAGTTCGGCATTAAAAGAGCAACCTACGCCACAATATGCGCACGTAGTTTTTACTTTTTTTTCTGGTGTACCATGCTCTTCGATACTTTTTTCAATTAATGTAGCTGTAGGGCAGGCTTGAACGCATGCGCCACATGAAACACATTCTGAATCTTTGAAGTCTTTATTTCCAGCTGAAACCTTTGATTCAAATCCTCTTCCATCTATTGTTAAGGCAAATGTACCTTGCGTTTCTTCACATGCTCTCACACATCGAGAACAAACAATACATTTTGAGGGATCAAACGTGAAATATGGATTTGATTCATCTTTTTTAGAGTCAAGGTGATTTTCTCCTTCGTAGCCGTAGCGAACGTCTCTTAGGCCGACTGCTCCTGCCATATCTTGTAGCTCACAATCACCATTTGTTGCACATGTTAAGCAATCAAGGGGATGATCCGAAATATATAATTCCATTACACCTTTTCTTAATTCAGCTAATTTAGGTGATTGAGTGGAAACGACTAATCCATCAGCAGCTGGAGTTGTGCAAGAGGCTGGATAACCTCTTTTACCCTCAATTTCTACCAAACAAAGACGACATGAACCAAAAGGCTCGAGACTGTCTGTTGCACATAATTTAGGCACACTAAAACCAGCAACTGAAGCTGCACGCATCAAAGAGGTTCCTTCAGGAACAGTTACATCTACCCCATCAATATTGAGCGTTACAAGTTTTTCAGAGTTTGCTGAAGGTGTACCGAAATCTTTTGTATCATCCATATTTTTAGCTTTTGGCGTATTTAAGATTGAATTTTGTTCAATCTTTTAAAATTTTCTTAAGTTATTGTTTATTTGTCTATTATTCTATTATTAAGTTTCAGTTTTTTCAAGCCCAAAATCTTTTGGAAAGAAATTCAAAGCGCTAATCACAGGGAATGGAGTCATTCCACCCATAGCACATAATGACCCATGAACCATAGTCTCACCTAAGTCTTTAAGAACTTCCACATTTTTTTCTTGGTCAATCCCATCCTTAATTTTATCGATTACTTCCATACCCCTAGTGGATCCAATTCTGCATGGAGTACATTTACCGCATGATTCTATTGCACAAAATTCAAATGAATACCTTGCTAATTTTGACATATCTATCGAATCATCAAATGCCACAATGCCGCCATGTCCAACGACAGCGTTTATTTCAGAAAATTTCTCGTAATCAAGTGGTGTATCAAATTGATGTTCAGGGAGAAAAGCCCCTAATGGTCCACCTACTTGCACAGCTTTAATATTTTTACCTGTTGCTGACCCCCCACCAAAATCATAGAGCAATTCTCTTAGCGTAATTCCAAAAGCTTTTTCGATCAGACCTGTTTGTTTTAGATTACCAGCAAGTTGTATAGGAAGAGTGCCTTTTGAACGCCCCATACCAAAATCTGCATAAAATTTTGATCCTTTATCTAAGATAATCGGAATTGTTGCCAGTGAAATGACATTATTAACTACTGTTGGTTTTCCGTACAAACCTTCAATCGCAGGTAGTGGTGGTTTATACCTTACAAGCCCTCTTTTTCCTTCTAAACTTTCAAGTAATGATGTCTCTTCGCCACAAATATATGCACCTGCTGCTCTGGTAACTTCTAATTTGAAAGAAAACTCACTATCCAAAATATTCTTACCTAAGAATCCATTTTTCTCTGCAATACTAATTGCTTCATTAAGAATAGCTTGAGCATGAGGGTATTCAGATCTTAAATAGATATAGCCATGATCAGCACCAACAGCTAACCCCGCAATAATCATGCCCTCTATTAAAACAAAAGGATCATTTTCCATAATCATTCTGTCAGAAAAAGTACCTGAATCACCCTCATCTGCATTGCATACGATATATTTTTTTTCAGAGGGTGCATTTAAAACAGTTTGCCATTTTATTCCAGTTGGGAAAGCAGCGCCTCCCCGCCCTCTCAATCCAGAATCTGTAACCTCATCAACAATTTCTTGATTTGTTAACTTTAAAGCTTTACGTAACCCTTTAAAACCATCATGTGCTTCATAATCAACTAAGGATACTGGGTCTGTAATACCTACCCTGGCATATGTTAGTCTTTCCTGATTCTTAAGCCACTCAATTTCACTTGTAATTCCTAGTGATAAAGAATGATCTTTACCTAAGAAAAATTCTTCATCAAACATTGAAGGTACATCGCTCGGATTAACGGGTCCGTATGCAACTCTTCCTTTAGCGGTTTCAACTTCTACCATTGTTTCAAGCCAAAAAAGACCACGTGAACCGTTTCGAATAATTTCTATTTCTATCTTACGAATACTTGCCTCAACTTTTATCGCTTTAAATACCTCTTCAGCCCCCAACGAAAGCGCACTTGAGTCTCTAGGTATATATATTTTATGAGTTGTCATTATTTTTAGCTTTTTCAATTAAATCATCAATTTTATCTTCGTTAACCCTACCTATAACATCGTTATCAATCATTACAGCTGGCGAGCAAGCGCAATTGCCTAAACAATAGACAGGTTCTAAGGTTATCGATTTGTCTTCTGTAGTTTGATGATAATCAATGCCTAACTTTTCTTTGCAGTAAGCTTCAATATTCTCACTGCCCATTGATTGGCATGATTCAGCTCTGCAAATCTGCAAAATATGCTTTCCGGAAGGTTTTGTCCTAAAATGGTGGTAAAAGGTGACAAATCCGTGCACTTCTGCCACCGAAAGACTGAGAGCTTTTGATATAGGCTCATAAGACTCTTCAGGTATGTACCCTAGATCATCTTGAATTGCGTGCATAAGAGGCAATAGTGCCCCAGGTTTGTCTTTGAGCACTGTTAGGTGCTCTTCAATTTTTTGTAATTTAGTTTCGGATAACATTTTGTTTATATTATTTCTTTAAAAAAACCTAAATTTTTCAACATACTATACATTAAAGTAATTGTTTTTTTTAAGTAAAATTATTAAATCTTTAACTTTTTTATTATATATTGTGACAATGCAACTTATAGATCAGTTCAATAGAAAGGTAGACTATATAAGAGTATCTGTCACAGATAGATGTGATTTTAGATGCGTTTATTGTATGTCAGAAAAAATGACTTTTCTTCCTAAATCTACTGTGCTTTCACTTGAAGAAATTGAAAGGCTAATTAGAGTTTTTTCTGAGTTAGGTGTGAAAAAAGTTAGGTTAACTGGAGGTGAGCCGCTTGTTAGGAGAGGTATTGATAATTTATTCAAGTCAATTGGAAAAATTAAAGCGCTTGATGAAATTACGCTAACAACTAACGGAAGCCAACTTCAGAGTAAGGCACAAATGTTAAAGGACGCTGGTGTTGAGAGAATTAATGTCAGTTTAGATAGCCTAGATCCCCTTACATTCAAAAAGATGACTAGAACGGGTGATATAAATAAAGTTTTAGATGGTATTCACTCTGCCATTGAGGTGGGATTTAAAAAAATTAAAATAAACACCGTTTTAATGAAACAAATAAATGAAAAAGAACTATACAATTTAGTGGATTACGCTATTAAATACTATCTTGATATTTCTTTCATTGAAGAGATGCCACTTGGCGACACTGATTATGACAGGCAATCTACCTCAGTCAGTAATGATAATATTTTATTGAAGTTAAAAGAAAAATATTTATTATCAAAAGCAGATGTAACTACGAGTGGTCCTGCTGAATACTTTTATATTAAAAATACACAAACAAAAGTTGGCCTAATCTCCCCTCACAGCCATAACTTTTGTGAAAACTGTAACCGAGTACGAATCTCATGCAAGGGTGAACTTTTTTTATGCTTAGGCCAAGATACAAAAATTGAATTAATGCCTCTGATTAGAGAGAATCCTCATAATGATGAACCTCTCAAAGAGGCCATATTAAAAAGCATGGCAATCAAACCAAAATCTCATAATTTTAATTTGGCAGACCAGAAACCCTCCGTAGTAAGATTTATGTCTCATACGGGTGGTTAATTGAATAACGAAGTAGAAGGCGTTATATTGGCTGGCGGTAAATCTTCTAGAATGGGAGAAAATAAATCTTTGGTTTTGTTAGATAAAAAACCATTAATAGCGCATGTTTTTAGTCGAATGAAGAAACAGGTAGGCAAGCTCAGTATTAATTCAAATGAGTTTTTGAGTATTTTTCCACAATCTCTTCAGTTCGCAGATGCGTTACCCGGACAGTTAGGACCTTTATCAGGGATATTTTCGGGTCTA
>Ga0206128_1001819_pt1 | contig 20235 bp, 17 predicted proteins | sample Helgoland_Spring_7_FD_148601 | JGI IMG/M metagenome (GOLD analysis project Ga0206128, IMG submission 148601) | Pelagic subsurface seawater microbial communities from Kabeltonne, Helgoland, North Sea - Helgoland_Spring_Bloom_20160426_1 | ecosystem: Environmental > Aquatic > Marine > Epipelagic ... | reverse complement strand
CACACCCATAAAGGCTCTTAGAAAGCCTTATTTAAGTGGAGGTAATACTTAGTGATTAAACTAAGAAAGTGTCTTAAATCGACTTAAAAAACGAGAAGGGATTAGATAGATATATTATTAAATCCTCAGTTCAAAGGCTGAAAGAGAATAGTTTTATTGCTGTCATAGATGGCGTCAGTAGGCTTCATTTTACTTAGTTATTCATAACATCATTGCGGTTATAAAAAGGTTTCCTTAAGCCTTTAAATGCAAGTACTTACCTCCTCTTTCTTGCTAAATTTAGTTACTTATAAAACTTAAATTTGATAACTTACTCATTAGGTAAATATTTATTATAAAAATTACCATTTAGTAAATTTTATTATATACGTTTGAGAAAAAGAAATAATGAATTTGGAAGAAAACATAGTTCTAGATACTGATTCAATTGCACTGTCGCTCAAAGAGTTTCTCAAACAAGAGGGCGTAATCAAATTGCTAACTAAGAAAGGTGATACTCTTGTCAACAAATCAATATCCTCTCGAATGCTCAATCATTGGGAGGAGTTAAATCTCATTGACAACAACAGAGAAAACGGTAAGGGTTGGAGAAAGTTTAGTATTCTTGATTCTGTTTGGATGGAGATAATTGTAGAACTGAGAAATTTTGGTTTCCCCAATGATAAAATTCTAAATGTCAAAAATCACTTTTTAAATACTAAAGGTAAATACAAAATTAAATCTGTAAATCAGAATCCCTTTTTACAATTCTATGTAGCCAATGCAATTGCTCAGAGAAAACAAATTTATATCTCCGTCTTTCGTGATGGGCAAATTGAATTTATTACAGCCTCTGAATTAGCAAAGAATATAAAGTTTGACACAATAAAAAACTTTATTTCAATCAATTTAAATGAACTGCTTGAAAGGATTTATGAACAAAAATTTAATGTTACCCCTAGGATAAAGTTACTCACTGAGCGTGAGGCTGAACTTTTAATGATGATAAGAACACAAAAGTTTGACTATATAAAAATAGGAACCAAAGGGGGTAAACCTATAATTTATGAGGGGACAAATATCCTTAAAAAGGCACCTCGTATAGTTGATCTTTTGGCAAAAGGAAAATATCAAGATATTACCACCAAGCAGAAAGATGGTAAAATAGTATCAACAATCATTAATCAATATTTTAAAAAATGATAAGAAAGTTATCATTTACTACATACTACCAACTCTACTGTAAAACGCAGACAGTTGGCTACTTATACTTTAATGTTAAGCAAAGAAAAATGTTTTAAAATCTTAAACACAAATAAAAAGACATATACCAAAGAAGAAGTAATTACTATAAGAGATACATTATTCCAAATGGGATATATCGAATATGAACTATCACAAAAACTAAATGGGGATGGATGTAATAATATATACAAGAGTATCAACTGAGGATCAGAAGGAAAACGGTTTTAGCCTTCAAGATCAAGAGCGAAGATTAAGAGCATATTGTGAGAGTAAAGGAAAGACAATCATCGCTCACTATCAAGACAATTACTCGGGAAAAAATTTTAACCGTCCCGAGTATCAGAAGATGCTCACTGATATTAAAAATCGTTCGCTGAAAGCAACCCAACTAATTTGTACTAGGATGGATCGGTTCTCTCGTAATGCACAAGACACATTTATGATGTTCAATATATTGAGATCCTACAATATTGATGTCTCTTTTCTTGAAGGTAATGTGGATCTCTCCATTCCCGAAAATAAAATCACTTTTGCTTTAAATGCCTTTTTACCACAAGTTGAGAATGAGCGAAGAGGACTTAATACTAGGAATGGCTTAAGACAGGCAAAACGAGAAGGAAGATGCGTAGCACGTGCGCCGAAAGGGTATAGTAATGATAAAATTAACAAAACGGTGTTTGTCAATGAAGATACTGTTTTTATTAAAAGAGCATTTCAAGAGGTATCTCTGAAAATAAAATCTATCGATCAAATTAGAAAAGAGTTAAATAAAGAAGGTTTTAAATGCTCTAAACAACAATTTTACAATTTATTAAAAAACCCATTTTATATTGGTTATATAAAAATTGATGCTTGGAAAGATGAAGAAGAAGAGTTAGTTAAGGGATTACACGATCCTATAATTGAAGTTGAGATTTTCAATCAAGTTCAAGAAATATTTCAGAAAGGAAAGCGGAAAGATATACGTCCATCAAAGTACAATACAAAGTATCCCCTTAGAGGGTATCTAATCTGTAACAAGTGTGGTAATAAACTAACAGCAAGTTCATCGAAAGGTAGAAAAAAATATTACAGTTATTATCATTGTCAAAATGGATGTACCGAAAGGCATCAAGCGAGTTTAATTAATTCAACATTTAATGATTTTTTAAGGAGTTTCAGTATATCAGAGGAGGTAATCAAACTATATAAAGAGATTATCAAGGATATTTTTAAAGAACAGAAGGGAACCAAAGAGAGTAAAATATTAAAATTGAATAAAGAAATTGCTTCCCTAGATAATAACCTTAGAAACTTAGATGAAAAATTATTAAGTAACGATATTGAAGCCGAGGATTATAACAGAATGGGGAAAAACACCAAAGAAAAAATTGAGGAATCTAAGAGGGAAATAGTTGAACTAAAACAAACAGATTCACCACTTGATCAGCACTTCCAATTTGGCTTATCTATGATGAAAAACATCAACTATTATTATGATAATGCTGATATTCCTACTAAACAAAGGATAGTTGGTTCGATATTCCCCGAAAAATTGATTTTTGATGGTGAAAGTTATCGAACCACAAAAGTAAATTCTTTTATCTCTTTAATCTCCTCAAAATCAGTGAATTGGAATGGGGATAAAACAAAACAAGCCACTAGTTATAGTGACTTGTCTAATATGGCTCCCCCTCTTGGACTCGAACCAAGGACCCTCTGATTAACAGTCAGATGCTCTAACCAACTGAGCTAAGGAGGAATGATTTCCTTCCATGCGCATCATATTTTCATGCGATCTTTGAAAGGACTGCAAATGTATTGTGAGTATCCAATTATGCAAAGCCTTTGCCTTAAAAAATTTTTCTAGTCATTTCAATTCTATTATTAGATCCATAAATATGACACTATGTCATATTTATGGATCTAATAATCAACTTATAATGACATTATGTCATTATAATACAGCTGTTGATTAAAAAAAATAGAATGGCATAAATTCTGAAGAGGGATATTCAAAATGTTAAACACAATAAATATTATAAAAATGGAAATATTAAAATATAATTCAGAAGTTTACAGACCTAATTCTTTCAATCATTTTATAGATCAGTTTTTTAATGATGAATTTTCTGGTGGTCGTATGGTTAAAAAATTTACACCTAAGGTAGATATCGCAGAAACCGACAAATCATTTGAGATCCAGCTACAGCTGCCTGGAATACCCAAAGATCAAATCAATATCGCCATAGAAAAAAATCAAATCATCGTAAGTGGCGAACGTAACATTGAAAAGAACGAAAAAGGCAAAAAATTCAATAGTATTGAAAGCCATTTTGGTACGTTCAGCAGATCATTTACTTTACCCGAGGACATCAACAAAGACAAAATTGAAGCACATCACATCCATGGGATCTTAACCATCAATATCCCCAAGGATATGAAGAAAATGGTCAAGAAATCAATCACAATCAATTAATGCAATTTTATCATGAGGTCAGAACAAGTTTTTGAACTTGTTCTGACCTCATTTGTTGTTTTTTTGTTAAATCATGTTAAAGAAGGGATCAGATGATTCATTTTTTACGTTAAGAATCTAAGATTACTTCATCATTACTTTTAAATTTGAAATTAAATTTTAACAATATGGTTAGAAAAAAATTATTTTTTGCGATGGTAGCCTCGTCCTTCATGGGAGGATTTTTGGCACTCGGTGGTTTTATGCTCATGCAGCCCAATCCAGAGCCTATCGTAATTCCTGCCGCTAACAAAAAAACAGATCGTCCTGCTGCCTTGACCAGTTATCAGCTTGATACAACAGCTTTTGTAGTCCCAGAGGGTCTCAATTTTGTGACCGCTGCCAGAAAATCAACACCTGCGGTCGTTCACATTAGTACCAAAGTCGCGGCAAACTATAATATGGAACAAAACCCACTATACCATTTTTTTAGAGATTATTTGGACGAGGAGGTGCCCAGAGAAAAAAGACAACGCTCCGGTTCAGGATCGGGTGTTATTGTATCTTCTGATGGATATATTGTTACCAACAATCATGTCATCGATGGCGCCGAAGAAATTGATGTCTTGTTAAATGACAACCGTACCTTCAAAGCATCTGTGGTGGGCATTGATCCAACCACCGATTTGGCGGTCATAAAAATTGATCAAACCGAACTCATAGCCATGCAGTGGGGGAACTCAGATCTTATCAATATCGGAGAATGGGTACTTGCTGTGGGTAATCCTTATACCTTCAATAGCACCGTCACAGCAGGTATTGTCAGCGCAAAGGCCAGAAATATTGATATCCTTAGAAAAAATGCCAATGACTTAAGCATCGAATCCTTTATTCAAACGGATGCCGCCGTCAATCCTGGGAATAGCGGCGGTGCCCTAGTCAATTTAAAGGGGGAACTAGTGGGCATCAATACGGCGATCATGTCGCCAACAGGATCTTATGCGGGTTATTCCTTTGCCGTGCCCGTCAGTTTAGTCAAAAAGGTATATGTTGATTTGGTAGAATATGGAACCGTACAACGCGCCTTATTGGGGATCAGGATTGGCGATGTGAATGCTAAATTGGCCGAGGAAGAAAAATTAGGGGTCAATCGAGGCGTATATATTGCTTCGGTTGGAAATCAGTCCGCTGCTGATCTTGCGGGTTTAGAATCTGGAGATGTGATCATCGCTGTGAATGAGAAACCTGTGAGTAATACCTCAGAATTGCAAGAGCAAGTCGCATTGAATCGTCCAGGAGATGAAGTTTGGATCAAATACATTCGTGATCAAAAAACCCGTGACGTATCCGTAGTATTGCAAAACAGCCTAGGTACCATGGAGGTGGTCAAGGCAGTTAATCGCCTGACCTTAGAAGGTGCTTCTTTTGAGGATTTATCTGAAAAAGAACTAGATAAACTCAAGCTCAGTGGCGGCATTAGATTCAAAGAAATTGGGCCAGGGAAATGGGAAAATGCAGGCATTCAACCCGGCTTTATCATTACTATGATTGATAAAAGGGTCATCAAAAACATAGAAGAGTTAAAAATTTATTTGGATACTGTAAAAGGAGATGGCATCCTGATCACAGGATACTATCCTAACGGCGAAAAAGTGTATTATGGCATTGCTTGGTAATTCGCTTATCTAAAAAACTAAATCCGATTCTAATTAGAATCGGATTTTTTATGTTCTAGACTAGAGATTCCTTTTATTTGTAAATATATCTTAAACCCCAAAAATATGACCCTTATCAACACCTCCTTTCTCTCGGAATTGCAGATTGAAAAAGAAAATTACGGAGCGGCCATAGGCGCACAATGGATTCCAACGCAAGGCACTTCTATCAACTCTGTTTCGCCTGTAGATGCAGCCGTCATCGGTAAGGTCAATTTAGCTACTGAAACAGAGTACAATCAAGTGGTCACTGCCGCTCAAGATGCTTTTTCAACATGGAGACTGATCCCTGCCCCTCAACGTGGTGAAATTGTTCGTCAAATTGGGAATGCCTTAAGAGAACAAAAAGAAGCTCTGGGTAAATTGGTTTCTTATGAAATGGGTAAGTCACTTCAAGAGGGTTTAGGTGAGGTACAAGAAATGATAGACATATGTGACTTTGCCGTGGGATTGTCTCGCCAACTCTATGGCTTGACCATTCATTCCGAACGACCCGCACACAGAATGTATGAACAATGGCATCCTTTAGGAGTCGTAGGTATTATTTCAGCCTTTAATTTTCCGGTAGCTGTTTGGGCCTGGAACAGCATGCTGGCCTGGGTTTGTGGAGATGTTTGCGTTTGGAAGCCCTCAGAAAAAGTGCCTTTAACGGCCATTGCTTGTCAAAAAATAGTACAAAAAATATTTGAAGCCAATGAAGTTCCCGCAGGTATCTGTGGCTTGGTCATCGGCGACGCCACCATAGGCAAAACCATGGCCGAAGATCCTCGCATCGCACTGATTTCAGCCACAGGGTCAACCCGAATGGGGAAATCTGTAGCCGCTGCTGTGGGCGCTCGATTGGGAAAATCGATTTTAGAACTGGGGGGTAATAATGCCATGATCATCACCGAAAACGCGGACCTTGAAATCGCGATTCCTGGTGCTGTTTTTGGTGCCGTCGGTACCGCAGGACAACGATGTACCTCCACCCGAAGACTACTCATCCATGAGAGTCAATTTGAAGCTATGAAATCTAAATTAACCCATGCTTATCAACAAATTACCATTGGCAATCCTCTTGATGAACAATACCACATGGGCCCACTCATCGATCAAGATGCAGTAAAAGCTTATGAAACCGCACGCGTGAAGATCGCCGCTGAAGGTGGGAAAGTTGTAGTAGAAGGGGGTGTATTAACCGGTATCGGTTATGAATCAGGCTACTATGTAAAACCCTGTATTTATGAGATGGCGCCACATCATCAAATGGTCCGTGAAGAAACCTTTGCCCCTATCTTGTATTTGACTAAATACAAAAATCTAGATGAGGCCATTCAAATTCAAAATAATGTGCCTCAAGGCCTATCGTCTGCGATCATGACCAACAACTTGCGTGAATCTGAACTTTTCTTGTCTCATGCAGGCTCAGATTGTGGGATCGCCAATGTAAACATTGGTACTTCGGGTGCAGAAATAGGAGGCGCATTTGGCGGTGAAAAAGAAACAGGTGGAGGAAGAGAGTCAGGTTCTGATGCTTGGAAAGCCTACATGCGAAGGCAAACCAATACGATTAATTATTCAAAAGAACTTCCCTTGGCACAGGGAATTAAATTTGACTTTTAATTGTGATGGACTTAGCCGCGCTAAAATTAAAGGTCCATCAAAAATGCTTATATCTCGCTTTAACAAAAATTGAAAGCTTAAAATCAGAATTGGTAGGCCTTCAAGAGGCGTCCAATCAAGACACCAAAAGTTCGGCAGGGGACAAATATGAAACCGGACGCTCGATGATTGTGCTTGAAAAAGAAAAATTAGGCGTTCAACTCATGGAAGCCTATAAGCTAAAAAAAGCTTTGGACTTGATCGACCTCGGTAAATCCATCAATAAAGTAAGCCTCGGAGCCTTAGTCAAAGAATCAAATAATTTTTATTATTTCTCTGCCAACTTTGGGGCCCTGGACATAGCCGATGTAAAAGTTTTTGCTCTTTCGACCTTATCTCCCATCGGCCAAGCCATGCTGGGTAAAACGCCAGGGAGCTCATATATGTTTAGAGGTACTCAATGCCTTATTGAAACGGTTCATTAACGGCAGCGCTAAAAAATTATAGATTATCAAATAATCCATGTATTTTTAAGAAAACAGAACTGATTAATCATTGATTATGAATCCTATTGAGCCGAATTCAACAATATAACGCTTCAATCTTCAACCCCTCAAACAATAAAATTGGCCGTCTATGGAACCCTGAGAAAAGGCTATGGCAACTATTACCATTTTCTTCAAGAATCATCCTTCTTAGGCATTTATACGACACAAAAAAAGTATCGTTTCATTTCCGATTACCCCTGCGTCCTTCCCTATAACAGTGAAGGATACCACATCGTAGTCGATGTATTCGAAATAAATCTGCAAACCCTTATTGAGATCGATCAATTTGAAAACCATCAGATTGACTACGAACGCCATCAGATTTCACTTCATACAGGTACTATTGCCTGGATATATACCAGAGATATCACCGACAACGGCATCCATCTCAAAGAGTATTTAGAAAGAGGAAAGGCCTAGTCTAAAAAATTTTCAATACCTTTAGATTTTCTTCATTGAGTTTCTAAATATCAAAAGAAGAATATATTATTCTTTGAGCCTATTGACGACAAGTAAATCTGATTAGAAACGATACATTTAATGTAGATAAGACTACAAATAAGAACTTATTTTATCATTTAACAAACCACTAAAATAACCACGTTATGAGACTTTTAATTCTATTTTTAATGTTTTCAACCTCTGTGATGGCACAGGAAACCATGATCTATGAAAACATAATCCTGACCCCTAATAAAAAATTAGAGGGTAAATTAATCTCAGGTGTAAAATTACATAATGCAAAATATCACACAGGAGGCAAAAGCACAGCCAGTATTTACAGCATCTTGACAGGACCCAACTCCGGAAAATTTGTTTGGTTAGATGGACCTATGACCTATGCCGATTTAGACCAACAACCTGATGCCGCACATATGGCAGACTGGGGTAAAAATATCCAAAGCTACATCACTGATGAGAAGATTAAGCATGCAAAACTTCACTGGGAGGCCAGTTATACTCCAGCCGAATTTGGCAGTTCGGATTATCTTTTGATCAGAACCTTCAAATTGAATAATAAGGCCAATAGTATGGCAAAAGTACTGGAGGCCATTACCAAAATTAAGGAGGTGCTGGTGGCCACAAATGCATCCATAGTACGCCGGGTTTATGTCAGCCCTTTCCGCTCTGAAAATGGAGAGGATATCTCATTGGTTTATCCTTTTAAATCATTTACGCGATTTGAAAAGAGCAATGGCCTACCTGAAAATTTTGCTGCCAGTTATGAAAAAATCAATGGTATGGGTAGCTGGAGAAGAGACATCGCAGAGGTACTTGAAACCTATACCAACGGTAGATACGATGAGATAAGGGTACTCCAAAAATAATGGGTCTCAGTATCTGATTGAACTCAAAAATTCAGTTTCAAATCAGTCAATATATATAAAAAAGGGTGGCGATCAAGCACCCTTTTTTATGCTGACCCGCATATGAAATAGGGCCAGACATTACTCCCAAATAAATCTTTGAAGAGACTTCTTGAATCCTTGTATTAAAGATTCATTTTTAAAACCCTTACTTCGACATACGTTCAATTTTTGCTAAACCCTTTGATCGATCCCAAAAGATGTAATATATTGAAACCAAAAGATTCTTTCAATGAAATATTTAATACTTACTTTATCCATCTGCTTCTGCCTAAATGTATGGGGACAAGATAATAACACGTACCTGAGACTTACCTTCATCAAAGCCAAAGAAGGAAGTAATTATCGGGAAAATCTAACACAAAAATTTGCACGCCTCCACAAGCAACGCATTGAAGATGGAATCATCAATGGCTGGGATTTATGGCAAGTCGTCAACTCTCGCCAAACACCTTTCAGTCATGTCATAGTCACCTTGGTGGAGCTATCTAAGATGGACAGTCTTTACTCGGGCGTAAATATGCAAAAAGTCTTTCCTGATATGACCGATGGGGATCTTGATAACTTCTATGAGGAGAATATTAAAAGTCGAGATATTATTGGGGATTATATCATAACCTCCATTAAAAGTATTTCAAATACCAATAGTAGCCCTGATAAATTTATGGTGATGAATTTTATGAAGGTTAAGGAAGGCAAATTCAAGACTTTTGAAAATATGGAAATAGATTTAGCAATGGCGGTCATGCCTGATGAAAAATTCAGAACGGGTTGGACTTTACAAAAAAGAATTGATAAGTATGGCACTGACTTGTATTGGAATTACCTGACCGTAGATTGGTATGCCAAATATTCGGATTACATCAAAGCATCATCAATGCCTGCCGTCGACGCAGATAAGAATTATCAATCCATGATGGGTATCAGGGACCTCCGCGATCGTGCCGTTCTCCGAAAAATAATGTCTGTCAGGTGACTTTTATTGTGAACTTAAATATGAGTAGCCTGAATTAAATGAGATCAAAAATCACTGACTCTCATCTGGTTTATTGTTGAGAAATGGAACTAATTAGAGCGATTTTCAGCTTAATATATTGGGCTAAATGTTGAATGAAGAAAAAGAAATATGATCCGGGTCTACTCAGGACAGCCACAAATAAATGAGGAAAAATCAACAGACAATATATTCCTCAAAATAAGCTTTACTCCAGTTTAAGAAAGTCTAAATCAACCACCCAATAAATAATTTCAATCTCTTTCTCTTTCGCAGTCAAAATTGAATCTAATAAATGTTGTGCTCCTTCAACGCGAGCCCTGTGTTCAGCTAATTGTCCCGTCACATTGTCAAAGTTCTTAAGTCTTCGACGAAGATTGTTTTTCATGTAGTAATCTTTTTGAATGTACTCTGTATTATCAAACCAAAATTCATTGTATTGAGTCTCAGTACTTCCAATATCTAACACCCACTTATTTGAAATACGTGCCACAAAATCATCGACTATGCTCTGATCAATCTTATAAGCATTCTCTTTAATAAAAAACAAATCGCTCCCCGAATAAATCTTAGTTAATTCATGCTCTAAAGTATCATCTAAAAATCGGAAGGTTCCGTCGAGCTGAACTGAGTTGTATGTAACCTCTGGTGGATCAAAAGGCATAACTTCCTCATAAAGACTCAACGGAGCGATGGCGAAAGCCTCTTCTCCCTCACCATACATGATCAAAAAAACAGAATCAGAATCTTCCTCCCATGAATAATATTGATTCATAAAAAATTCATGGTAAATTGATAAATTACCAACATGTTCATCGATGTACAAAAGAATATCCTGTAATTCAACTTTCAATTTCTTCATGTTGTTGATATTGTCATCACGGTGATTACTTTCCTCTCTTTTTTGATCTACTGCCAAGGACAGAAATACACCAAAAAAAATGGCCATAAACTCAATGAACATTTTTTTGGCCCGATCGAAGAAATCTCGAAAACTAAACTTATCACCGATGGTGAAGAGTTTAAGAAACCAATTCAGTTCTTTTACCGGTATTTCATGTTCATCGTAATCTTTTTTATGCTTATTTTTTTTTGACCTTTCCTTCGAGTGATCTTCAACAAAATGATCACCTTCTTTAGTTGATAAATTAGAACGCTGAGATAAGGCTTCGTAGGCTGCACTCACTTTAGCTAACTGCTCTACAAAAAAGGTTTCATTATTGTTGGTAATAGGATCCAACTCTTTACTTAACCGGTCATAAGCTTCTTGAATCTCTTCTTGAGAAGCTCCTTTCTTAAGCCCAAGGGTTTTATACTTCGCTTTCATTAGCAGCAAATTAAACTGATAATTCCTTCATAAGATAAATTTGACAAGATAATAAATAAAATCTGAATGTGAAATAATAGGGTCTGGCTTAAGAAAAGACTACTCTCAATAGAATGATTAATTACAATAGCTCAGAGACAAGTAAAAAATATTGACCAATAAATCAGATCCTTTTAATCCAATCCACTTTAAAAAAAAGAATGCTGATTAAATAATTCGCTCAAATTTGAGGGCAGTATAGGCCTTTTTAATAACACATTAATTTTTGAAATATTATTTGAATACCACCAATTAATATATATTTGATATTTGAACCTTTAAACCAACATAAAAATGAGAAAATTATTTATTTCAATGGTACTCGCCCTGAGTACCCTCATGATTCAAGCACAAGAGTATGGCGTGTATTCAATGCATTTTGTAAGAATAGAAGGCAATACAGCCGACTTTGAAAAAGTTCAATCTATGTACATGCAAAAAGTAGCCAAGCAAGCTACTGAAAAAGGGGATATCACCTTTTGGGCATTTCTGAAGCATGTAACCATGGACAATATTGACGATGAAGAGAGATACAACTATGTATTCGTTCAGTCAAATACCAGTATTGAGGCGATGCTTAGTGAAAAGAATAGCTGGTGGAATCATGCTGCTGATGTACTTAGTACAGAAGAACAAGCCCTTGTCAGTGCCCTGAGTGCAACCCATACCTGGACGGCTGATTCAAGACATATCTATCTAGATGAAGGTAGTATTGCCAAAGGACTGGGAGGTTTTATTCAATTCAATTTTGCCCGTCCAGAAAATGTTGACGGCTTCATCCAAGAAAATTTAACATTGTGGAAACCCTATTTCGAAAAAACTATGGATAGCATGGGCATGGTCAATTGGGGTGTTGGTAGAAAATTAGCTCCATTGGGCGCCAATTGGGCCAAAGTATCTACATGGGATATGTTTAATACGCTGGAAGATTTAATGAAATATCGAATTGGTTACAAGCTTCCAGCAGATCTGCTAAAAAAATCTAAAATGAAGGATCACAATCCCGATGGTTTTATGATGACGCCTATTTTTCAGATGATCGCAAACTCTGCACAATAAAATACGTTGATAGACCATTAAATTTTCAAACTTTTTTTTAGACCTTAATAAACCAAAAATCATAAAAAAAATTTTAATATTTATAGGATTGCCATGCCTAGTTTTGATGAGCCAAGCGTAAGCCGTTTACCATTTAAATGGCGTTCGAATATCACCTGAAAATCAAGCACTCTTTGAGAAAATTGAAGTAGATTATGTCTCCAAAATTGCGCAAGATGCAGTCAATAAAGGCCAACTGGTCAACTGGGCACTCATCAAGTTGGATGAAACCATAGGTGAGGCCAATACGGGCTAAAACTATATTATTGTCAATGGCTTAGCAAGTATTGAAGCTATGAATGAAAGCACCGATTGGTGGTACAATACCAAAGCCATCGTAGGGGTTGATCCAGACATATTGTATCGCGATTTGAGAGAAGAATCCGGTATCTATTACTACCAAAGGCAAATGGAAATTGCTCCCACTGAGGCCTTCGAATATGTAATCATGAATTTTGGTCATGCCAATAATCTAGAAGGATATTTGAAAGGCGAGAAGGCATAGATGGCTTATGATAAAAAAAACATGAGCAAAACAAGTTTGAAAGCATGGGGTGTAGGTACTAAATTTCTCCCTGTCAATGCCAACCAGACCACCAATGTTATGACCTGGAATGCGTTTGCTACTAAAGCCGCCGCCATGAAAGTACTAGCCAATGATATTGATGGTTTAGGAGATTGGCCTCAAACCAACCTCAATGAAATCATGCCTGATGGATGGAAAACCATCGTTTTAGGTCAAATTTTATCTGCCACAAGTCCCACACAATAATGAAAAAAAGCCTCTTTGTAATTTTTTACAGGGGCTTTTTTATGTGCTCTTAAAAATTTTTAAATTATCCTTAATTGTATCCTTCAAGCTCGAGAACTTTTTTGTTAATTTACTTACAAAAACAAGTAGTCAATCATAGTTTTGGATAAAAGATTAAAGGAAATAATAGAAATCAATTCTTTTTTAATTACATTTAAGTTTAAAAATGAAAAAATTGTAACAAATAATAGAAATTATGAAAAAAATTATAGCCACTTTTATATCACTCTTTATGTTCTCAATGATTCAAGCTTCACCCAGTGATCTCTCATTAAGCCATAGCGAAAATGCTGTTTTAACTAATATAGAACTAAATGAAGGAATGTCTTTTGTCGCTTCGAAAGAAATGCCAAGGAAGAAAAAAGCATCGAGATCAGGTAAGAGAAGTAGGAAGATTAGAAAATAAGAGTAGAAGTACCGAAATGCGACTTGAAAATTAATTTAAGTCTCTTTCCCTTTTCAGTAAACACATAAAAAGATGTCGTGTTTACTCGAAAATAATAACATTAGAGCTTTTATTCAATTAATATCATTATAATATGATATTATAAAAAAAAACAAAAAACTCGTACCACTGATGTGGTATGAGTTTTTTGTTGCAGCTATGTGAATTCCTCATTTAAGTGTAATTATTATACAATTCTGGTTTAGAAAATTAATCAATTTTTGATTAATTTTCTAAAGAATCTCCCTTGTTCAGTATAAATTTCGAGATAATAGATTCCCGCTTGATAACTGTTTAATAACATCACAGCTTTGTTAACATCAAACCTGTATTGCCCGACACATTTACCTTCAATATTCCAAACATTAACCACTTTAATCCTCCCACTAGCAGTGATATGTAAAACTTCCTGAACCGGGTTAGGAAAGACGGACACCAAAGGCTGTAGGGTATTGATGCTACCTAAAATATTCTCATAAGCGGGTAAAATTAATTGACCTTCCCAATTGGCCCCATCATTATTGTCTAAGTTAACGTTCTTTAAAGATAAATAAGCCCCTGCACCATCTGCTTCGATAGGCCAGGGAGCCTCATCTGAATACAAAACCTCATCTATTATATTTCCATAGCCGTCCAGCAATTGAACTTTTTCACTTTGATTCGATAAGCTCCTAGTAAATTCATCGAAAGGAGTAAATCCATACCTTTCTTTGAAAGAATTTGTCTCATTAGCTAAATATAAAGTATTATGGGGGCCCATAAATATGCCTTTTGGAAATTGATAGGTAAGCCCTAACTCTCCCAAATAAAGTCCCGTAAGATCGGCAGATGCATCACTCACATTAGTAATTTCAATGAACTCATAATCTCTTGAATCTTCATTCTCTTCAGCCGAAGGGTGATAATTAATTTTAGTAATCACAAGTGCCGGCTGCGTTACCGATGCACAGGACGTCGTTGATTTCAATTGACCGGATAGCCAAGTATTCCTATCCTTGATAAAGCTCTTCAGCTCGCTGACTTGCTGATCAAATATACCCATGGTCCCCCATAAAGCTTCTTGCCGGTCTGCTGCTTCTGAAATATGAAGTACCGTTTCATTGATAAAGTCCGTTACTTTCAGTGTATTGAGTGGCATCCCTAGATCAGTAAGTCCTTGCCACCTTTTATTTAAATAACATCTATAAATCGGGTCATCAAACAAATCTTTCCAAAATTTTGCCCCCATATTTTCCCCATCATCAAACTGCCATCCGTAGGTGAAACTTCGATCATACCCCCAAAAGAAAAGGTCATTACCGTAGGTCAAATTGAAATCCCAAATCGGTCCTGCGCGTAATTTTCCATTACGGTCTTTATGAAAGAAAGTACTGAATTGATAGCCATCTACATTGGCCGCAAACTCATTTAAAATCATGAAATCAATAAATGAAGGAACATCTATTACTGATGGATAACCGTCCTCTAATGAACTATTTTTATTGCCCGATGTATTTTCCAAGCGTTCAAACACTCCTTTGATATATTGATGTTGCGAGGTTTTGATCTCTGTAGATTTTGGATATTCATGTACAAAGCTACTCTGCCATCCACCATAATTGGGCATATTCCAAGCTACTAAATCTGCCCCCTCAATTTTATCTGTCTTGGTGATGTACCCTCCCGTAAGATTGGGTAATGAAAGATCCTCTGGTTGAATTTTCTTTATATTGATCCGATTATTATCGGCCTTTAATTTCTCTTGAAAAAGATAGATCCCTTCATAATTTCCATTCAGCATCACTTCACAATATTTACCTCTCGAGGCATATTGACCTATTTGATTCGACAGTTGATAACTCAAATAATCTCTGATCAGCGAAGAGTCGTAGGCAATCCCATTTAAAATCCAATCATTCTCTTTGGGCATTCCTAAGATACTCACGTCCTCTTTCTGACCCAGGCTATCATAAGTAGTCAAAGCATATTGCTTTTTAGGTAATAAAGAGGATGAGGAACCACGAACCTCTATCTTTATGGCCCCTTTAAAATCTAAATAATCAAGGTTGGTTACATCTGAAATGTCATTTCTTAAATCTACGCCCTTGTCCACAATAATCATGTTTGCCGCAATTTTAGGTTCTGAAGGAATCGATAGATTATTCACGGTTTCTAGAACTACAATCGGCAAATTAGATGATTGAAAATCCACATAAATAGGCTCTGAAAACCAACTCGGTGTACTTCGATAAATATATTCAGTAGTATTGATTCCCAATGAAAGTACCGGTAAAGCAGTCATATCAGATGAAGTACTTGATTGATTGTGTACTTGCACAGCAATGACATTGGTTCCCTCCATCAAAAAATCGACATCGATATCAAAATATTCTGGTTTTTGTCCGCTAGGTAATAACGCATTATGGTGACCATCACTTAACTGATCATAAGCAGGCGTAACTCCCGAAACCAAATCTCTTGCCATTTCTTGGCCATTGAGATACGCGACAAAGCCATCATCATAATCAATATCCAATCGCAACCTTTCTATCGCTTTAAGATCAATGATCTCAAAAGTTTTTCTCAAGTAAACTGAGATAGTATTTTCAGGAACTAAAGTAGCATCATCATCATCTCCATAACCAAATCCGGAGATCCCTTGACTCCAGTTTGAATGGTCAAAATCCAGCCGATTCCATAAAGTACTGGGTTGACTACTTGGTACTGTATAATACCAGTCATCACCCGGTAGGACTACGCTCTCCCAGTGATCTATTTGAGAAAAACAAAAAACAGGTATCAAGCTCACAAAAATTATTAAAAAAACTCTCATACTATTTCATTACTGATTCTTTAGACCATTCGGGAATAACGGAACACTAAAATATCTCTTCTGATTTAGTGACATGAGAACATTTAAAAGGACGCTTAAATGGGGAAATCCTTACATTCACTGATATTGTTTTAAAACATGTCCTCTTAAAAAAAATCTAGGCTATTGACTTTCCCACGACCTTTGCGTAATTAGGCATCATGCCAATGACCATGTGCTGCTGACCATACTTTACCTGCGGGAGCCTGCCCCTCAGGCCGTGTACTTCCATTCTCTTCGCTTTTATTGTACAATCCGTAGATTGCGGATATAAAAAGGACAATCAATATTCCAATCATCCAAAAAGTTTTGTTTCCCTGTCTACTGACCATCGCCTTGATTCCGTGGCAATTTTTGTACTTCTTACCACTCCCACAAGGACAAACATCATTTCTCCCAACTTTTTTCATTTTCTTTATTTATGAGTTCAATTTACAAAAAAAATTACTCGTGTAAGAACATTGTTTGTATTTAGAAAAGTAGACTCTTTACTCTATTTAAAGGCAAAATAGAACTCAAAATATTCATACGGCTCTAATTCTAACCCTTTTGTGTTAATTCAGAACTAACCTATTCAGCATCTAAAAAAGGATAATTATAATCAGTCGCTCCCATAAATGTTTCTTTTATCGTACGCGCACTTACCCATCTCAATAAATTCATTTGAGCTCCGGCTTTATCATTGGTTCCAGAGCCTCTCGCTCCACCAAATGGCTGTTGCCCCACTACGGCTCCGGTAGGCTTATCATTGATGTAAAAATTGCCAGCAGCATACTGTAAAACATCTGAAGCCCGCTCGATAGCATATCTGTCTTTGCTAAATATTGCTCCCGTCAAAGCATAGGCTGAACTTTGATCGACGAGCGTAAGGGTAGCTTCAAATTCATCTTGAGGATACACATAGACAGAAACTACAGGTCCAAATATTTCTTCACACATCGTCTCGTAACGTGGATTTTTGGATAAGATCACGGTTGGCTCAATAAAATAACCCTTAGTACCGTCATAATTACCCCCCGCTATGATTTCAGCATCACTAGATGCTTTCACACGATCAATGTATTGAGTAATTTTTTCAAAGGATTTCTTATCTATCACCGCATTGATAAAATGCGTGAAGTTTTCCGGAGAGCCCATTTTAATACCCTTCAAAGTATTTATTAAATGCTCTTGAATCTCCTCCCATAGGTTATCTGGAATGTATACGCGTGAAGCTGCACTACATTTTTGCCCTTGATATTCAAAGGCTCCTCTGACGATAGCTGTTGAAACTTCTTGCACATCAGCTGAAGCATGGACCATAATAAAATCCTTACCTCCCGTCTCGCCAACAATTCGTGGATAACTGTTATAAATATCTATATTTTGTCCAATGGTTTTCCAAAGATTTTTAAATACTTGTGTACTTCCTGTAAAATGTAATCCTGCAAATTTTGGATGGTTGAATACCACTTCTCCGGCAATGGGGCCATCGACGTAGATCATGTTAATCACTCCATCGGGTAATCCTGCAGCTTGAAAGATCTCCATGATGACTTGAGCAGAATAAATCTGTGTATAAGCAGGTTTCCATACAATGGTATTTCCCATCATTGCTGGAGCAGTACATAAATTACCCGCAATGGATGTGAAATTAAATGGTGTTACTGCAAACACAAATCCCTCGAGGGGTCGATACTCCATTCTGTTCCAGACACCAGCCGAAGATTTAGGCTGCTGACTATAAATTTCTTCCATATAAGTGGCATTGAACTTCAAGAAATCTATATACTCGCAAGTAGCATCTATTTCGGCTTGGTAAATATTTTTGGATTGGCCGAGCATGGTTGCTGCATTAATTTTAGCTCGGTAAGGTCCTGCTATCAAATCCGCTGCCTTTAGAAATATGGCTGCTCGATGCTCCCAGCTCAACTTCGCCCAAGATTCCTTAGCTGCCAATGCCGCTTCAATAGCGTCATGAACATGACTGGCATCCCCCTCGTGAAAATGTCCTAAGACATATTGATGGTCATGAGGAGGGCTCATTTTAACTTTTTTTCCGGTCCTGATTTTCTCAGATCCGATATACATAGGCACATCTATTTCCTGAGATTTTGCTTGTTTTAAAGCTTCCTTAACTGCCTGCTTTTCAGAGGAACCCGCAATGTAATTAAGCACAGGTTCATTTATAGGTTGGGGTATTTTGAAATTTCCGTACGACATTGTTTATTTATTTACTTTCTATGGTTCAAATATAAGCAATCACCAACGATTTACAGGAAGAGTGCCGGGAGTTCAATCAAGTCATGAACTTGCCATTGCGAGGGTGCTTTGGATTCTTTTTGGGGATTGTACCAAACAGACCTCCATCCTGCATGGTCAGCCCCTAATATATCTGTTTGCAGGTTATCCCCAATGATGACCATATCCCCTAGGGTTCCTCCGCAGTAATCAAGCGTAAAATCAAAAATCTCCTTGGCTGGCTTTCGATGACCTGAAGACTCAGAGGTCACCACCCACTTAAAGTAATGATCAATCTCACTGTATTTCAATTTGATATTCTGAGTGTCATCAAAACCGTTAGTAATAATCCCTAATTCAAAATCTTTTGATAGTCTATCAAGTACTTTGTGTGCATTGGGCATCAATGCCTTCTTTCGAGGACATTCAATGATGAATTGATTTGATAATTCTTGAGCTAAGATAAGATCTGTGTTTTTCACGGCATTCATAATGTAACCAAACCGATGATTTCGGATTTCAAACTTATCTATTTCCCCCACGTTATAGCGATGCCATAACTGTTCATTCTGTTGCTTAAATGTTTGGATAAAATGGGCTTCATCACTGAAAAACCGGTCAAGTTCGAAAGTACGATACATATCAAGCAATATGGCTCGCGCATTGGTTTCGTAATCCCACAAAGTATGATCTAAATCAAAAAATAGCTTCGTCACGCTCTCAATTCTTTCGCCTTGGCCTTATGCGTGGCCAATTCTCTATTGGAATCCATAATAGCATAGAGCTCAAGATCTCTCAATAATTGTGGGTCTTTTTGAAGAAAGACCATCATCTTACTCACGATTTCTATCACTTCCTCTTTGAGACTGTAAACCACCCATTGATCTAATTTGTGCGACTTAACCAGACCCGCATTCTTTAAATAAGCGACATGCCTTGAGGTCTTTGTCTGGGTAAAGTCTAGAATAGAGACCAAATCCGAAATGGTGAGGCTCTTTGCTTCGAGCAGTAATTGAATGATTCGAACCCTTGCCTCCTCTGAAAAGGACTTAAATATCTGAGCTCCTATTAAAAGACTGAATTTTTTAAGCTTCAAAATTAATATTTTTTGACTAAGTTATCACAAAAGTCAACTTTTTGCGTTTAGTTCGTATGAATTTATTACTTTTTCATTCTTGAAAAAAATAAGCGTCCTCCTTGTTTTCTGTCTTGCCCTTTATTCATTGACTTATGGTCAAATCAGGGGAATTACACCAAAGGTGATCCAATTTACTGGAGTCATCTTTGCGAATGATAGTGCATCTATTGTTCCGGGAGTTCACGTGTATGTCCCTCAAGGAGGACGTGGAACGACCACCAATCCATATGGGTTTTTTTCAATGCCTGTCTTGGAAGGGGACAGTATTATATTCTCTGCAGTAGGCTTTGATAAAACCTACTACATTATTCCTTCTCATAAGGAACCCAATAGTTTGAAGTTGGTTGTCTATCTAACTGAAGATATCTTTTACTTGGAAGATGTAGCCATCTTTCCCTACCCCTCGGAAGCTACTTTTAAGGCAGGTATTTTGGCTA
>Ga0206128_1001807_pt1 | contig 20323 bp, 23 predicted proteins | sample Helgoland_Spring_7_FD_148601 | JGI IMG/M metagenome (GOLD analysis project Ga0206128, IMG submission 148601) | Pelagic subsurface seawater microbial communities from Kabeltonne, Helgoland, North Sea - Helgoland_Spring_Bloom_20160426_1 | ecosystem: Environmental > Aquatic > Marine > Epipelagic ... | reverse complement strand
TATCCAACTTCAATCAGCTGGTCACGTAAGGGGGCAAGAACCTGCAACGTAGTTACACCAGCCGACCCAACGCGCCATGAGGACCGTTCAACCTTACCCTCAATCAGTTTGGTTTTCATCGCTCCATTTTCGAATGGCCCAATGGGTGCGATGTAACTGTCAAGGTTGCTGTTCGTTTGTTGCATTTTTTGAGCATTGGCAGGCAAATTTAATCCCAACCCAAGGGCTGGATGAGCAAACAAAATAGCGGCACTCAATATGCTAAACGATAAACGGTTCATCTGTGTTGGCTATGGTATTCGTCATTCGGACGCATATCGATGCCACTCGCGATACGATTCGTCATGTTGAAGAACCCTGTAACGGATGCAATATCAAAGATGTCCGCGTCGCTAAAGCCAACCTCACGCAATCTCTCACGATCTGCCTCAGACGTTTTAGCGCTGGCGAGAGTTAGATTCTCAGCAAATAACAACATCGCAAATGTGCGGGCGTCCAAATCAGCAGCGCGCCAGTTCATGACCATCAATTCGCCCAACATCGGATCGCCAGACAATTGACGAACAGCAGCACCATGCGCCGTCAAACAATAGAAACATTTGTTGATGGAACTAACGACAACAGCAATCATTTCACGCTCTAACTTCGTTAGCCCGCTGTCAGCCAACATGATGTCGTTGTACATCGCAGTGAAAGTGTTGAGCTTAGAAACGTCAAACGCATAAGACTGTAAGACATTCGGCACCATGCCCAGTTTTTCCTGACATATATCGAAATATTTCTGTGTCGCCTCAGGCAATGGATCAGCCATTGGGAGGTCTAGGGCATTTGGGTGCTTGACCATGACGTTTCCTTTTGCATCTGGCGGTAATGGTAGTGGCCCTTCGCAGAGAAGCCCAGCGATTTATACAATCCGTTCGCAGCAATATTGGCAGTTGTACATAAAACCGCCAATTCTTGCACACCTTGTTCAGCCGCCCAAAATGCAGCTTGGCGCATCATCCAAACACCAACACCCTGCCTGCGTTGGTGTTCCAAAATCTCAACAGCATGAACCATGCAAACACCGTCACTGATTGCAGCAAACGCTGCACCAGCAGGCTGTTCATTCCAACGTGACAAAATTCCTGTTTTATTGACGGCACGTGCCATCACATCCAGCCGCGCAGGGCCTATCCCACCTTTGGCCCATATCTCCGCCATCACCGCCAACGGTTCCCAAACACAAAACGTTGTCACACGAGGGATCTCAATCCCCGTAAGCGCATCAACCGATATTGAGTACATAACAACCGGATCAACAATCTCATAACCATGAGATTCTAGCAACTGATCCAAGGTCTCATCGCCGTCACGGATCATGAACAATGGCGTCTGGCCTATATTCTGCATAGCGACCTCAGCCGCACGAATGTCCGTCTTTTGCACAGGACCCTCAGCAGTGGCGGCCGAAACACGTTTGCCGCCCCCCTGCCCATCGCGCAACGTCCATGGTCCCAGCCGCTTTATCGCAGCGGCGGGCCAAGTACCATCACAGATATCATAAAGCTGTTGTGCAGTGGCACTCATTCGGGAAACACGATGGCAAGCTTTGAGCGCGCCGCATCAACCTCAGCGCTGTCAGCACCACGTATCACTATGTTCGATCCAAACTTACCGTCTTTCTGGAAAGGGTAGCTGCCGATACCGAGCGCAGGGAATTCCTCAGCCAAATCGCCCAGTGGCCCCGCTATATCACCTTCACCACGGTTGATCGTGTATGTGCTGCTCAATAGTGGCGCGCCCCCCGTTAGGGTTGGCAATATCGTTGCCACCATCGCCTGAAACACCGCAGGGACACCTGCCATCACGTGAACGTTTTTCATAGTGAAGCCCGGTGCAATCGAAACGGGATTGTCGATCAAAGTCGCCCCATCCGGAATGCGGGCCATTCGCAACCGCGCCTCATTCAGTTCAGTACCTTTGCTGTCGTAATGGGCCTGCAACAACGCACGCGCGTCATCGCGTACATCGATCTTCACACCGAATGCCGCTGCGATGCAATCCGCCGTGATATCGTCATGCGTAGGGCCAATCCCACCAGAAGTCACAACCGTATCATAGGCCGCAGACAGTGCTTTTACCGCTGTAACGATGGCATCGGCGTCATCGCTGACCACCCGCACTTCACGCAGGTCTATCCCAGCAGCCGTTAACTCACCCGAAAGGTGATACATATTTGCGTCTCGTGTTCGACCCGAAAGGATTTCATCACCTATAACAAGCATCGCAGCAGTTGGGTTGGGCATATCAGCCTCCTTGAGGGTCCATTAAGACAAGTATAGTCCTGCATACATGCGCTTTCAAACTGATCTTATCCCCGCCCGCCTAATTCGTCGCTACAAGCGCTTCCTTGCGGATTGCATTTTGGAAGATGGGCGCGAAATAACAGCCCATTGCGCCAACCCCGGTTCGATGATGGGATTGGCAGATGAGGGCATGAAAGTATGGCTAGAGCCCAATGATGACCCAAAGCGAAAGCTGAATTTTGGCTGGCGTTTAATCGAACATGAGAATGGGCATTTTACAGGCGTCGACACCTCATTCCCTAACCGCGCCCTACGCGAAACGCTTGAACAACGACAAATTGCCGAACTTGCGGACTATGAAACCGTACGCCCAGAGGTGAAATACGGTGAAAACTCACGCATAGATTTTCTTCTGACCCAAGATGGATTGCCAGATTGCTATGTCGAAGTGAAATCAGTCACCCTGAGCCGCATTTCAGGGCAGGCAGAGTTTCCAGATAGCGTCACCAAGCGAGGCGCAAAACACTTGCTAGAACTGTCAAATATGGTGGCGCAAGGACATCGTGCTGTGATGCTTTATTTGGTTCAACGCACAGACTGTACCTCGTTCACTTTGGCATCTGACATCGATCCCGATTACCACGCAGCCTATCTAGCAGCGCGCGACGCAGGGGTTGAAACCCTATGCATTGGTACAAAAATAACCCCTCAGGAAATCCTGATCGACGCACCAATCACAATCAAGATATAGCCCTCTGGTCACCGCCCCTTGCACGGGGTAAATACGGTTAAAACCAATCCAATTATGGAGTGTTACCTTTGAACAGCACTGACCGCGGCCGGCAAACCAAAGACGGCATTCGCATTTATGATCCTTCTGACTCTGCGGGCATGATGGCCGCAGGCGCATTGGCATCCAAAATTTTGGACGACATTGCGGAACATGTTTTCCCCGGCCAAACCACTGCGGCGATTGATAAGTTGATCAACGATATGGTTGACGCTGCAGGCGCGAAGTCTGCAACAATTGGGTATCGTGGCTATCAGCACGCGTCCTGTATTTCGGTTAACCACGTGGTTTGCCACGGCATTCCAGGTGACAAAAAACTCAAGGACGGCGACATCGTAAATATCGACGTAACTGTCATTGTCGACGGTTGGTTCGGCGATACGTCACGGATGTATGTGGCTGGGAAACTTTCCCGCAAGGCAGAACGCCTGATCCAAATCACGCACGACTCCCTTATGCTAGGGATCGAAGCGGTTAAACCGGGGAATACCTTTGGTGACATCGGTCACGCCATTCAGTCCTATGTGGAAAGCCATCGTATGTCTGTTGTGCGCGACTTTTGTGGCCACGGCTTAGGGCGGGTTTTTCACGCTCCACCAAACGTTGTTCATTACGGCAAACCGGGGACCGGCCCAACACTTGAACCAGGTATGTTTTTTACGATTGAACCGATGGTGAACCTTGGCCGTCCTGAAACTAAGACACTGGCCGATGACTGGACCGCTGTCACACGCGACAAATCTTTGTCCGCCCAATTTGAGCATTCAATCGGTGTGACCGAAGATGGGTTCGAAATCTTCACGCTGTCAGCAGCGGGCAAGTACCACCCAACTTACTAAAAAATCAGGCGTTACCCACCAGTGTACTCTAACAAGGTCACGTGGGTATCGCCGTATTTGCGTTGGTCTTCCATCTCAAAACCAATGGGCGGCATCATCGGTGCTGCCTCTTCCCAAACGATCATAGCGCCTTGCGCCAACCACCCGCCAGCGGCAGCTGACCTCAGTGCCTTTTGGCCCATATCGCGACCATAGGGCGGATCGAGGAACACCAAATCGAACGGCGTTTCAGACCATGCTGGCAGCTTCGTCGCGTCTTGTTTGAATACACGTGTTTCATCAGTGGCACGTAACTTCGCGATATTTTCAGCAATCAACTTTTGCCCGACACGACCGTTTTCCACTAATAAGGCGTAATCCGAGCCACGCGACAACGCCTCGAAGGCAAGTGCACCCGTTCCCGCAAACAGGTCTAACACGCGGGCACTAGCGATCACGCCATGATGATTAAGCATGGAAAACAAACTTTCACGCACTCGATCAGATGTCGGACGCAGCTGCGCACCCGCATCGCCCTTGCCCACAGCCGCCAACGCAGTACTGCGCCATTTTCCTGCAATTATTCTCATGCTTTGAGTAGCGCCTTCATATCCGTCTCTGGATCAGCGATCACATTAGGCGATGGTGATTTACCTGCCTCGATCAGACGCTTGCCAATCATATACCCGCGTGGGTCATTTGCAGCATCAACCGCCAGAAGGGTCGCGCCTGCGTAATACCAAAATGAAACAGCATCACCCGTGCGGCGCGTGACAACACGGTCATAGCCCGTGTTCAGGCCCGCAATTTGCAATTTCACGTCATATTGATCCGACCAAAACCACGGTTTAGCAACATAGTCCTTTGCAGCGCCCATGATATTTTCTGCAACCACTTCGGCCTGATCAATCGCGTTTGGTACGCTTTCAAGACGAATACGTGTCTCGCGATAAGGAAAAGACGCACAATCACCCGCGGCCCAAATATGCGGATCAGAAGTGCGCCCGTGCGCATCCACTTTGATCCCGTTTTCGATGATCAGCTCAGCAGCAATGGCGAGGCCAGAAGCCGGAGCAATACCAACGCCAACAATCACGAAATCGACGTCTAATTCAGTGCCATCGGTCAAACGCGCACCTTCAACCGCATCTTCGCCAAGAAGACGATCAAGTCCAATACCTTCGCGCAGATCAACACCATGACTGCTGTGCAGTTTGCGGAAATAGTCGCTGGTTTCTGGGGCCGCAACGCGTTGCAAAATGCGTTCAGCCATCTCCACAAGCGTAACCTGTAAGCCAAGCTTGGAGGCAACAGATGCCGCCTCTAGTCCTATATATCCACCACCAACAATTAGTACTTTGGCACCTTCAACGAACTGTGCAGCCATCGCATCCACATCCGCCAAATCACGCACGACAAAAACACCATCCAGCGCTCCGCCAATACTGGCAGGCAGATGGTTTGGAGTCGAACCGGTGGTCAGAACCAAGTCATCATAGTTCAGTGTCTCATCACCAATCACGACGGTTTGTTCACTAGCATTGATCGCGTCCACACGTGTGGACATCCGCAGCTCAATGTTATTCTCAGAATAAAACGTTTCGGGTCGCAGGAACATACGCTCAAGTGCCATGTCACCCAACAGGTACGCCTTTGATAAAGGGGGCCGCTGATATGGCGGAACAGGTTCTTCGCCAATCAAAGTGATTTGACCTTCGAACCCAGAATTACGTAATTTTGCGACACAAGACGAACCCGCCTGTCCTGCGCCCACTACAACTACATGTCCCATTCCAACACTCCCTTGGCGATTTCACTGGTCACACCTACCACGAAACCTATATCCAGAATTCACACAGACGCAATTCCCTAGAGAGGTTCTACCAATGGCGATCAAGCAAGGCGATACACTTCCAGACGCAACTTTTGTTGAAATGACTGCGGATGGCCCAGCGCCGGTCCAACTGGCTGATAAAACAGCTGGACGTAAGATCGTCATTTTCGCAGTTCCCGGTGCGTTCACGCCAACGTGCCATTCGGCGCACGTCCCCAGCTTTATCCGCACCAAAGACCAGTTCGATGCCAAAGGCGTGGACGAGATCATTTGTGTTTCAGTCAACGACCCATTCGTCATGAAATCTTGGGGCGAAGCAACTGGCGCATCCGATGCTGGCATCACAATGTTGGGTGATGCAGAGAGCCTCTTCACTACTGGCATCGGCATGGAATTCAGCGCACCACCTGCGGGTTTGCTTGCGCGTTCAAAGCGTTACGCTATGCTTGTCGACAACGGTGTTGTGACCTTGTTGCAAGCAGAAGAAAGCCCAGGCGTATGCGAAGTGTCCGCTGGTGAAGGTTTGCTAGCATCCATGTGATATTGGCCTTCGGGCTTTGAAACCAACTGACGCGAAAGGCTCCCAATTTGGGGGCCTTTTTCAATGCTCAATTTGAAGACATTGTCTCCATTTTGCGAGCCAGCTTTATATCTAGGTCACTCAGGCCATCGAAATCATGTGTAATCAGGGTCACGTGAACACGCGAATAAACATTGGACCATTCAGGATGATGGTTCCACTTCTCAGCCCAAATTGCCACGCGGGTCATCCAGCCGAACGCATCAATGAAACTCTTAAATTTGAACTCTTTAACCAATGCATCCCGTTCAGAATGTAGAACCCAACCATTTTCCAATAGTGGTGCAAGCGATACATCACGTTCACCGAAAGGCAGCTTTTTCATCATTCTTGTTCCTCAACCTCAGCACGCTTAAAGGGGCCGTATTGAGTTAAGATCTCAATATCTTCCTCAACGGCTTCGCGCTCTGCTTTTAGATAAGATCCAATCGCTTCGGAAAAGCCAGCATCCCGAACCCAGTGTAAACTGTGCGTTTGGGTCGGCAAATACCCGCGGGCCAATTTATGTTGACCTTGTGCACCTGCCTCAACTCGCTTCAGACCAACGCCAATCGCAATGTCGATCGCCTGATAATAACACAGTTCAAAATGCAGGCAGGCATGGTGTTCAACACATCCCCAATAGCGGCCATACAACGTTTCGCGGCCCACAAAATTCAATGCACCTGCGATCCACTCGCCATCTCGGCGCGCTAAGACCAACGCCATATCATCTCGTAAAGTCTCGTGCGCAATCTCAAAAAATTGACGGGTCAGATATGGCGTACCCCACTTGCGCGCACCAGTATCTTGGTAAAACTCCCAGAAAGCATCCCAGTGTTCAGGCTTTATTTGGGTCCCCCGCAAGGTTACGATGTCGCCACCAAAACCTTGAGCCTGCGCCCGTTCTTTGCGGATGTTTTTACGCTTACGCGAACTCAAATCAGCTAAGAAACCGTCGAAGTCCTTATATTCATTGTTCAACCAATGAAATTGTTGGGTGGCCCGCGACATCAACCCCAGCTGCGCACCTAACTCAGCCTCAGCTTCAGTGCAAAAAGTGGCATGAACGCTGGACACTTGATTGTCCGCAGCCAATTGAATGGCACCTTGAACCAATACGGAAAAACCCGTTTCTGCAAAATCTGGATGTACCAAAAAACGACGACCCGTTGCCGGCGTATGCGGCACCGCGATTTGAAGCTTCGGGTAGTAGCGACCACCTGCTTGTTCATAAGCTTGGGCCCAATTGTGATCAAATATGTACTCACCCTGTGAATGCGATTTCACATAAAGTGGCGCGACAGCGATCACCTGTTCATCGACACGAGCGACCAAGTATTGCGGCTGCCAACCTGTGCCAGAACCAACAGATCCACTGTCTTCCAACGCACTTAAAAACCGGTAAGTTGTGAAGGGATCATTAGGGCGACCACCATCAGAAACCTCTGGGCAGGCACAGCTGTCCCAAACAAGCTGCCCAATTTCTGCAATCGTAGGAATGACGCTGATTTCAACTTGATGCTGGGTCATCGCGTGCTCCCCCGACCATTACGCCTTATAAGTTGTGGCTGCCCACACATGTTTCAAGCTAGATATTGCTCGAACGTTATATTTTCTGCGACCTTACGTGCCTGTACTTCTTGAACGGCAGACTTAACCGTCCAGCACAAAACATTCGCGCCATTTGCCTTCAGTTCAGCAACGCGTGCTCGGCCCAGATCAGCCAGCTCATGACTGATAAAACTCGCGCCCACTCGGTCATAATCAGGGATATCACGTAAATGGTCACAAACCACCTGGCTTAGCGGCCAGTCATCAGGCGCGTATGCACTTGTCACAATGCCACGCGCAACGTCGGGCAAAAATTCAGCCAAACGTGCAACACTATTAGGATTGAAAGACATCACAGCAACAGGCCCGCTATATTTTGAGAGCAGATCAGCAGCCGTTTTCTCAAGGGAGCCAACATTCGTCCCCATCGCGCCATCTTGGTCTTTAAACTCGATCAACAAGGGCACTTGGCCAGCGACCAAAGCCAGAACCTCATCCAGATCTGGAATACCTTCATTGCCGCCAGACAATTGAATCGCACCCAATTGAGCGGCATTCATTTGCGCTACTGCCCCGGTTTCAGCCGTCAGACGATTCAACCCATAATCATGGAACACCATAGGTGTTTGATCAGCACTCAACTGTAAATCAATCTCAATTCCATAACCATGTGCGATAGCTGCACGAATAGCGGCGCGACTATTTTCAGGTCGGCCATCTGACACATCGTGCAGCCCACGATGTGTCAGTGGTTTCGTCAAAAAATCTGGGTGCAAACGCGTTATCATTTGATTTGAAACGTTCCCTCTATCTCAACCGCAACGCCCAAAGGCAACGACGGTGAGGACACAGCAGCGCGCGCATGACGACCAGTGTCGCCAAAAACCGCCACCATCAAATCAGACGCGCCATTGATAACTTTAGGCTGATCCGTAAAGTTGTCTGTCGAATTCACGAATCCACCCAGCTTCACAACGCGCACCAAGCGGCTAAGATCACCACCACAGGCTGCTTTCAATTGCGCGATCAAATGCAAACCACACAATTGCGCAGCAGCGGCACCTGCTTCAACGTCCATGTTGTCACCCAGTTTGCCAAGGACCAAACCGTCAGGGCCATTCGAAATTTGACCAGAGATGTAGACCATATCGCCAGCCTGAACGAAGGGAACATAGTTGCCAGCAGGTGCAGTTGCTTCGGGCAGTGTGAGGCCCAGAGAATTTAGACGATCTTCAGCGTTCATTTCAGCGATCCTTATCACAAGATTAAATTCGATTGAACGCTACCCTTGTCGAACAGAAACGGAAAGAGAGATTACGACTCTCTAAAGGCGCGACTGAAATAATCCACAATCGGTTTCAGTAAATAAGCCAGCGGCGATCGATCGACTGTACGAATAAATGTCTCGACGGGCATTCCTGGGATCAGGGCACTTCTGCCTGCCAGTTTTGCCATTTCTTCTGGTTCCAGGAAAATTTCAGCGCGGTAATATCATGCCCCACCTCCATCGTCCTCAAATGAATCCGCCGAGATGAGTGAAACAACACCCTCTAGCTCTGGTGTTGTCCGTTGATCCAATGCCGTGAACCGCAGCGTAACACGTTTACCGCGGTCAATTTTATCAATGTGCAACGGATCAATTCGAGTCACAATCAACAAAGGGCGATCTTGCGGGATCAAAAATAGAATGGGTTCGGCAGGCTTAAGAACAGACCGGACAGAATGAACCCTCGTTCTATAAACGATCCCCGAAACTGGTGCACGCACGATCAATTGATTAATCTTATAGGCAAGTGCCGCACGCTGCTCGATAAGTTCTGTTTCGCGGTGTCGAATATTTCGCAACTGTGCAATTGCATTTTCACGTGAGGTATTCGAGAGTTTCAATACTTCCAAATCAATTTCCGTTATCAACCCATTCAACTGAGCCGTTTGCGCCGCTAATTCCCCTATCTGTCCTCTAAGTTTTGCAGCTTCTCGCTCCAAGAAAAAGACGGTCCCCGCTTGGGCCAACCCACGATCAAAAAGTGATTGTTGCGCTTTGAGCTCTTCGAGAACGAATCCAAGTTGTGATTTTAACGCGATTTCCTGTGCCCCAAGTCCCAAGGCTTCATTGCCAACCTGTACGATGCGTGCCTCTAATTTTTCGACTTCAAGTTTGGCTGCATCTCTACGCGCATGAAATAAGTTCATTTGACCTAACACGAGTTCAGCAACGTTAGGGTCAACGCCACCATGGGCAACCAATGCATCATCAAAGATAACCGTTTCGACATTGTCGCGCTCCGCCGTTAGTCGACTGCGTCTTGCGGCCAACTCAAACAACAACCCGTCAAGAATGTTCTTCTCGCTTTTCAATTGCCGCCCATCCAAACGCAATAACGCGTCACCCGCCTGCACCATGCCACCTTCTTCGACGACAATTGCAGCAACAGTTCCACCACTTTGATGTTGCACGACTTGGCGATTTCGTTCGACTTCGACGCGTCCAAGAGCAACAATCGCGCCCGATATTTCTGTTGTAAGAGACCATGTGAAAAAACCGCCAAACAGCACGACCAAAGCAAAAAATCCCAAAGTAATCGGAATTGATGCAGACCACCGCAGTTCTGCCTGATCCTGATTCATGGGGTACTCTTAGGATCGTTCGATGCAAGGAGCATTTTATGGTGATTTTGGACAGTCTTGCGCAACACTTCATCACGAGGGCCAAAAGCAGTTGGAGTCCCATTTTCTAACACCAACAAGAGATCGCATTCGCGTATTGCCGCAGGTCTGTGGGCCATGACGATCACCGCGCCTTTTCGCAATTTGATAGTGCGGATCGCTGCGTTCAACGCATCAGTTCCAATGGCGTCCAAATTCGAATTCGGTTCGTCTAGAACCACGATGGGTGGTTCGCCGCACATCGCACGTGCCAATCCAATTCTTTGCATTTGTCCGCCAGACAACCGGCTTTGGGCCGAACGCAACCGGGTCTCGTATCCGTCGGGCAGCTCTAGGATCATCTCATGCGCTGCGGCAGATTTTGCCGCACGGATTACGCTGTCAGCGTCCATTTCTGGATCAAGCCGCGCAATATTTTCCGAAATCGTACCATCGAACAACCGAACCCGTTGGGGCAAATATCCCACGTACTCGCCTAGCCTAGTAGGGTCATATTGATCTAACGCAGCTGCGTCCAAACGAAGCGATCCACCCACAGGCTGCAAAGCACCAGTAATCGCCTGCGCCAACGTGGATTTGCCACTACCAGACGGGCCAATAACACCGATGGCTTGGCCCGGCTGCACTTGAAACGTGACGTTTCGAAGGGCTGCAATCTTTTCACCAGATCTCACGACTGTTAAAGACCGCGCTTCAAGGTCGGCATTGGGGCAAGGCAGCTCTATCCGGCGTGGCGCAACGGGGGCACCCGAAAGTAAAACACCCACGCCATCCCAACCCGCTTTGGCACTCTGGATTACCTCCCATTGGTTCAAAATAGTTTCAACCGGAACCAACGCCCGTCCCAACAAAATCGAACCAGCGATTATGCCACCGGCCGTCATTTGATTTTCCAAAACCAAATAGGCACCGAGCCCCAACATTGCCGATTGCAAAAATAATCTAAGTGTCTTGGTTAGTGACGAAAAGCCACCTGTTACATCACTGGTCCGGGTTTGGTGATCCAGCGCCCCCTTACGCTCCTTCAACCACCGCTGACGCACGATTTCCTGCATTCCCATGGCGCAAATCATCTCTGCTTCGTCACGCATCTGATCTGCAATCTCGCCTGCTTGGAACCTCAAAACTCCGGCAGCACTTTGAGATTGGTGCATAAACCATTGGTTCAGACATGTCAGTGTCACCAACACCAAGGCACCCGCAACCGCCAGCCAACCCAGCATTGGATGAAGTATAAAAATACCGATCAAGAAAATGGGTGCCCAAGGTAAATCAAAGCATGCCAAAAAAACGGGTGCCGCCATAAAACGACGAATTGCCTCAATATTTCGCAATCCTGTCTGAGAGTGGAAATCTGCCCCCTTCGCAGACCTTTGCAAGACGGCAGCGAAAACCTGTTCATCTAGCGCATTTTGAAATCTTGCCCCCACCCGTGTCATGATCCGCCCCCGCGACCAATCCAGCACTCCCATGACCCCATAAAGTAGGACAACCAGCAATGATAAAGCGACCAATGTCTCTTGTGATTTGCTGCCCAAAACGCGGTCATAAACCTGCAACATATAGATGGGCCCTGTCAGCATCATCAGATTAGAAAACAAGCTAAACAGCCCAACAATCCAGTAAGGACGGCAGTTTTGGTTCCATGCAGCCCTCAATTCCAGATCACCGCTGTGTTGGGCTCTCACTTTCATCGGCACCTTTTCGCCAAAACAAACAACCGATTTCCTTCAGTTCATACAAGGGATATAAGAAATCATGTAACGCAACGGCCACATCGCCATATTTCTGATGGGTTCACTATGGGCTTTACACCGCAAAGCCTTATTTAACGGTTAAACTAACTTCTCGGAGCTCATTCAGTGCCAATTTTTTCATCGGTTAAACGCGCAGCAACAAAGATTGCTTTGATTGCCTGCACAGTCGTATTGACCGCCTGTGCATCGACCAATGGGGCACGTAACGCTGACGGTATCTTTGACCCCTACGAACAAGATAACCGAAAAGTTCACGCCTTTAACCGCAAGCTGGACGAAAAACTCGTTCGCCCAGCCGCGTCGGGTTACTCATCTTTCTTGCCAGATGAGGTTGAAAATTCTGTCAGTCATTTTGCTGAAAACCTTGGCCAACCCAGCATCATGGTTAATTCACTTCTTCAGGGCGATTTGCGCGGTGTCGGCTTGTCGATGGCACGTTTCCTAACCAACACACTTCTCGGCTTTGGTGGGTTACTTGATCCAGCAGAAACGTGGGAGATCGCAGAGCACGACACTGATTTTGGTGAAACTCTTTATAAGTGGGGTGCAGGCGAAGGTGCTTATATTGAGCTGCCAGGACTTGGCCCGTCAACTGTACGTGCAACAACTGGCAAAGTTGTCGATTTGTTTACCAATCCGTTAAGTTATGTCGTGGGCAGTCCTGAAAAATACTACGGGACTCTGGCAAGCACATCTTCACGTCTATCGGATCGCGACCGCTATTCGAGCACCATCGACTCCATCCTGTACGAAAGCGAAGACAGTTACGCACAAGCACGTTTGATCTATTTGCAGAACCGTCGCTTCGCACTCGGAGATGAAGGCAGCGCTTCTTCAGCCGAAGATCCATACTCTGACCCTTATGAGGACCCTTATGCACAATAACATATCACGTCGGACGTTTGTCGCACTTGCTTCCTCTTCACTGGCAATGACCGCAACACCATCATGGGCTTTAACCCAAGGTGAGGCCCGGACACTTGTCGATAGCCTCGTTGCCAAGATCAATAGCGTTATTGGGTCAGGCAAATCTGAAGCCGCAATGATCAAGGAATTCCAAGGCATTTTCCGCCGCTATGCAGACGTGCCAATCATGGCACAATATGCATTGGGCGTGGACGGGCGCCGTGCATCTGCAGGTCAAAAGCGTGCGTTTGGTAAAGCATTCGAAATCTACATTGCCCGTAAATACGGCAAGCGTTTCCGCGAATTTGTAGGCGGCAAAGTCGAAGTTAAATCGTCTCGTAAAATCAAAGCGGGATATGAAGTAAAAACCACAGCGTCTTTACGCGGCTCAGCCCCGTTCGAAGTCACATTCCTAGTTTCTTCAAAATCAGGCAAAGACCTATTCTTCAACATGTTCATTGAAGGCGTAAACCTGCTTTTGACTGAGCGTACGGAAATTGGCGCTTTGCTGGATCGCAATGGTGGCAACATCGACAAGATGATCGCCGATCTTAAAAAGGCTGGCTGACCCTTGGGCGGTAAGGCGGAATATAAATATCCGCCTTACTCGGTTCCCTCGCCTTAGCGGTCATTTCCACCCAAAAGATTGAACAACAGGTTTTCAATAATATTCCTATTTTTAGAACTATTGTCCGGCACCACATTAATGGGTTGGGCGACTTGTTGAGGTTGCTTTGGTGACTGCATTGGCAATGGTTTGATTGGAACACCTTTGTGAACACGCTGCATAGTTTCGCGCCAGATATCAGCAGGTAGCCCGCCCCCGGTCACGCCCCTTAGCTTCGTATTATCATCATACCCCATCCAAACACCGGCCACGTAATCGCCTGTGAACCCGATGAACCATGCGTCTTTTGCACCTTGGGTTGTCCCTGTTTTGCCAGCAATCTCACGACCCTCAAATTGGGCGCGTTTGCCAGTACCTTGGCTGACGACCTTCTCCATCATCCATGTCAGCTGCCGTGCGGAGCTTTCTTGGATGACCCGCTCTTCAATACCACCACCAGTGCCCATCAACGGCTCATTGTCGCCAAGCAGGCTAAGCTCAACCAAGCCAAACGGAGTTACAGCAGATCCACCATTTAGGATGCCAGCATATGCACCTGTCATTTCCAACAATGTGCTTTCTGATGCGCCCAACGCCAGAGCAGGGCCAGCAGCCAAATCGCTCTTGATCCCAAAATCGGAGGCGACACGGCGCACCAAATCACGACCAACGCTTTCAGAAATCTTGACAGCAGGGATGTTTAATGACGCCTCAAGTGCCCGTGCCATCGTCACAGGGCCCTCGAATTTCTTAGTATAATTGTTTGGGCACCACTCCCCTGAACCTGCAATATTCAAACAATAGGGCTCATCATTGATCGTATCGAGTGGTGAATACCCAAGGTCTAGTGCTGTTGCGTATACGAACGGCTTGAACGCAGACCCTGTCTGGCGCATCGCTTGAGTTGCACGATTAAACGCGCCAGTTACTTTGGTCGCACGACCACCAACCATGGCACGTACAGCACCATCAGCATCCATCACAACAATTGCGGCTTGCGCCTTTGAGCCGGCAGATACCTTATTATCAAACACCCATTGCAGGCCCTCTTCAGCAGCCTTCTGTAACCGCTGATCAAGCGTGGTGCGAATGATTACATCCTCTGTCGTATTACGTGTGAAGAACTCTGGCCCCGATGACATCACCCAGTCCGCGTAATACCCGCCGACTTGTTGCTTAGCGGCCCTAGACAGCACCGCAGGATTGGCCTGTGCAATCGCTTCTTCCTCAGCGGAAACATATCCTTGTTCACGCATCATCCGCACAACAGTTGCGGCGCGATTTTGGGAGCGCTGTAAATTCTTGGTAGGTGACAAGGTAGAAGGGGCCGTCAAAAGACCCGCCAGCATCGCGCCTTCAGGAATACTTAGGTTTGATGCGCTTTTACCAAAGTAACGCTGAGAGGCCGCTTCAGCACCGTATGCACCGCCGCCCATATAGGCGCGGTTCAAATAGATCGAAAGGATGTCGTCCTTTGAGTACTTGGCTTCCATCGCAAGTGCAAAAATCGCTTCTTGAGCTTTGCGACTTAACGAACTGCGGCGACAATCACGAACATAGTCGCCTTCGCTTTTCCACTCGTTCGGATCAAAGGGTTTGCCAAGGCAAAGCAATTTCGCAACTTGCTGCGTGATCGTCGAGCCACCGTGTCCAGACAACGGGCCACGACCCTCACTTAGATTGATGCGCACAGCACTGGCAACACCACGTGGGCTGATGCCCAGGTGACGATAGAACCGCTTGTCCTCAGTCGCCACAACTGCGTCACGCAAATAGGGCGAAACCGTATTTGCCCGCACGGCACCACCGAACTGATCCCCGCGCCAAGCGAACACATCACCTTCACGATCAAGCAACGTGACCGATCCACGGGCACGCCCATCTAGCAACGCTGACAAGTTTGGCAATGTCGTGAATACGTAACCCACAGACAGTAGCAATATTAGAAAGACCACAGCACTAGATCGCCAAATCACATTCCAGATCAAACGGAAGACCCAGCGAAACAGCCCAAGAAAAAAACCAAGAATACCACCACGCACAGGCCGCTTAGGCTTGCGCCGTTTTTGCGGTACTTTCTTTGGCGGCTTAGGTTGAACCGCGGATTTGGAATAGCGTTTGTCAGCGACCAAAGGACGCCTACGTTTAGAAGTGTTACTCATCACAGCCCTGCCCGGCCTTGTTTGTTTGGCACATCATAGCGCAGCAGGTTTGAATGAACAGGGCCATCATTTCGTCTATTTCGATTGAGCTTTAGCACAAAAATTAATCGAAATCGCGTCGTCGCACAAATTTTGAGCGTAAACTTCTCTTTTCCCCCACTTTTTTGCAACCGATCATTCCCGACTCCAGCAAAAACATCACTTGATAAAACCATCAAATCGCAGGGCAAACCTGTTGGATCAAAGGGGACATCGAATGAAACTAATCATTGCGACGATCAAACCGTTCAAGCTGGAAGAGGTGCGTGAGGCACTTACTGACGCCGGCATACGCGGCATGATGGTAACTGAAATAAAAGGCTTTGGCTCGCAATCGGGTCATACTGAAATCTATCGCGGCGCGGAATACGCTGTGAACTTCGTGCCAAAAATCAAACTCGAGATCGTGGTCAGCGCCGATATGGCCGACGCGATTGTCGAAACAATCATCAAGACAGCGCAGACCGGCAAAATCGGTGACGGCAAAGTATTTGTGCTGGACGTAGATCAAGCAGTGCGCGTGCGCACCGGCGAAACAAACGAAGACGCCCTTTAATCGCGACGAACGGAGAAACGAAAATGAAACTTATGAAATCTCTTGTTGGTGGCGCGGTTCTCGCGGCCTTGCCGACACTCACATTGGCACAGGACGCACCCGTAAATGTCGCGGCTTCGACGGACACGGTGTTCATCCTAAACTCATTGCTATTCTTGATGGCCGGCTTCTTGGTCTTCTGGATGGCCGCTGGATTTTCAATGTTGGAAGCGGGCCTCGTGCGCGGCAAAAACGTTGCAATGCAATTGACCAAGAACATGGGCCTCTTCTCACTGGCTGCCATCTTCTACTACCTCATCGGCTACAACTTGATGTACCCACTTGGCACTTGGAGCATCGAAGGTGTTCTATCTGGCGTTTGGGGCGTTGGCGTTCTTGAAGCCGTTGGCGTTACCGCTGATGCAGCAGACGACTACGGCTACGCAGCAACTGGTTCTGACTTTTTCTTCCAGTTGATGTTCTGTGCAGCAACCGCATCCATCGTGTCTGGTGCAATGGCTGAACGCATTAAACTATGGCCTTTCCTAGTGTTCACAGTGATCCTGACATCCATCATCTACCCACTTCAAGCATCTTGGAAATGGGGCGGCGGCTTCTTGGACGCAATGGGCTTCTTGGACTTTGCGGGCTCAACTGTTGTTCACTCTGTTGGTGGCTGGGCTGCTTTGGTTGGCGCGCTGATCCTTGGCCCACGCATCGGCAAATACAAGAACGGCAAAACAATCCCAATGCCAGGTTCAAACCTGACACTTGCAACACTGGGTACATTCATCCTGTGGATGGGTTGGTTCGGATTTAACGGTGGTTCACAATTGGCTATGGGTACTGTTGGCGATGTTGCAGACATCTCTCGCATCTTCTCAAACACCAACACAGCGGCTGCTGGTGGTTCTTTGGCGGCATTGTTCCTAACACAACTGCTGTACAAAAAGCCTGACCTTACAATGGTTCTGAACGGCGCACTGGCAGGTCTTGTTGCTATCACTGCTGAGCCTTTGACACCTACATTGCTTGAGGCAACACTGATAGGTGCTGTTGGCGGTGTGATCGTGGTCTTCGCTGTACCAATGCTTGATAAACTGAAAATCGACGATGTTGTTGGTGCGATCCCAGTTCACTTGTTCGCTGGTATCTGGGGCACAATCGCAGTTGTCTTCACCAACTCAGACGCTTCATTGTTCACTCAACTTTACTCCATCGTAGTGGTTGGCGCGTTCACTGTAATCGCCTCTGCAATCGTATGGTTGGTCTTGAAGTACACTGTAGGCATCCGCGTATCAGAAGAAGCCGAGATCATGGGCTTGGATAAATCCGAGCTGGGTATGGAAGCATATCCTGAGTTCTCAAACGGCTAATTCGCACCGCGAATTTACGCCATAAATTACCGAAACCGGACACCTTTGGTGTCCGGTTTTTTCGTGTCTAACGGGGCGTTCGCTGCGTTAATGGGGGTGAGGAGCGGTGCAGAGCACATCAAATTTCACGCTCCATTGTACAGTTTAGGCCCTGAATTGTACGTTTATCACCCCGCGAAATCGTGGGTTTTAAAGGTGATTTCACCAAACTGCACAATTCCCCCGCTGAATTGTACAGTCCGGGGTCAACGGGTTTCAAAAGTGGTTAATTCCAGATTTCTGCCCAACATTTGTGCGCCGTTAACGAAATGGTAAGGGACATTGCAAGAACAACACCCCGTAGGGCGGGATTTATCGTGCTATGCGTAGGTCGAGATCATCGCCCACTGGCTGCGTCAAATGCGAAGATTAGAAGCATCTGCAATGGGGTTTTTCGAGTCTTTTAAGGTCCGCTTTCGCGGCTCACTTCAATCTCTAAAAATTTTCTCTGTAAAACTGCACCTGTTGAGACACAACTATAGATTACGCGGTAGCGTCGACCATTCGGCCCTACCAACTGAATTCCGAAGGAGCTGCAAAGATGCGTACCAAATCGACCGCCAAATCCAAAAGCGCCCCCCAATGAAGTTCTGCAATAACCAAAAATCGATGTTGGTCGGTTTTGGGCTGATATTGGGGGTTATATTGCTTGTTCTTGCGCAAAGTGTTGCGGCAGAGACGCGTGTTTCTATTTGGGGGCGCGATATCATCATTGCGGATGACGATCGTATTGTTCTGCAAATGGACGGGACGAACTACTTGTTGCCGCGGGATGCAGATAAGGTACCTGCCGTGCCACAAGAAGGCCCTGTGTTCTTGTTGTTTGGCGCTGCAGGTCAGTTTACAGATATGGCGGAAAGCCATATTTCAAAACACAATTTCGAATATCATTGGATCAACGATCAAGAGATCGTGACGGGATGTCTTTTAAAAAATGAAATCATTCGAAAATATACAACTTAGGCAGACAAGCCGAAACACAACTGGGCATGGCCGCTTGATCTAACACGTAGTGAAGTGGATTATGTGAATGGGTGTGGTGTTCTGGGTTTGCGGATTCAGGAAAAAACCAAAAGACAAATGGAAACTTGGCCGACAAACAACAGCGAAATTGCTGAAAAGTTAAACCGCCTTGAATCACCTTCATGGCTAGAACATTTATCAACCAAAGAACTGACTTTGGAAGAGGCCCGATCACAAATTTTGGTCCATGGTGAACCAAGCGATAGGCGGTATTTTCTGACCGAATTTTTTTCGGTCTTAGATCAAATTAGCATTTTGGTTGATTATTCAGGCGATTTTTTGGGCCCTAGCCCCGTTTTAATTGTCTGTTCAGGTGGATATGGGACCAGCCGTGTCTACGGCAATGGCTGCAAATTGTCTGCAAACTCGAAAGGCAATTGGGTACGCTCTTCAATTAGCTTCTATTGCCCATGCGCACATAATTTTGAGTATCTTAAAAAAATTGATGAAGTTGTGAGTGACCGATTAAGGTACTTTCTTACGGTTGAGGATCTGTAATGAGTTTGACGCATTCTTTATTGAAGACGTTCGTACATCATACGGCATTGGTAGAAATTGCCTCGAAGCAGACAAAAAATGCGAAGGTTTCCCACGCCTTGCTGCATCCCTCTTGCTGGTTAGGCCGCAGAACTCTGCCGCTCTTTAATCCGCCATCAAAGGCAAACTAACCCATCACAGTTTGAATGCATTCCCACTGGCGATACATCCTGTTACGTCCTATCAATCACGCAGCACACCGCATTGATGAGGCATCCCATGACAAAGACACAGGCAACCGCACTTGGCTTTGGCGCAGTATTAATGTGGGCGTTATTGGCGGTCCTTACGGTCAAGACGGTGCCCATCCCCCCCTTTCAACTGACTGCGATGTCGTTTGCAATTGGCGGGGCACTGGGTTTGGTTTGGGTTTTCATAACAGGTGAAGCGCAATCGCTGAAAACTGTCAGTTGGAAAATCTATGCCTTTGGGACAGTAGGTCTGTTTGGCTATCACTTCTTTTACTTCTCTGCCCTGCGCCTTGCGCCTGCGGCTGAGGCGGGATTGATCGCCTATCTTTGGCCCCTACTCATCGTGTTATTTTCGGGCCTGTTGCCCGGCGAACGTCTAAAGGCAGGTCATATCATTGGCGGCCTTGTTGGTTTTGCAGGTGCGGCATTGATCGTGACCCAAGGCGGCACCACTTTTGAAGCCAGTGCCGCGCTGGGGTATGGTCTTGCGCTTTTGTGCGCTGTGACATGGTCCAGCTATTCGGTCATTTCACGCAGGTTGGGACAGACGCCCACCTCAAGCGTTGCGGTCTTTTGCCTTGCCACCGCCGGTCTGTCTGGCGTTGCGCACCTTGGATTTGAAGACACGGCTTGGCCGAACA
>Ga0206128_1001785_pt1 | contig 20441 bp, 16 predicted proteins | sample Helgoland_Spring_7_FD_148601 | JGI IMG/M metagenome (GOLD analysis project Ga0206128, IMG submission 148601) | Pelagic subsurface seawater microbial communities from Kabeltonne, Helgoland, North Sea - Helgoland_Spring_Bloom_20160426_1 | ecosystem: Environmental > Aquatic > Marine > Epipelagic ... | reverse complement strand
AATACAACAAAGTCTTTGTTGTTTGCGTATTGCTTGTATGCTGTTTTAGGATCTACATCTACTAAAGATTCATCACCAACTTGATCTAATTTAACTTTAGACATTCCGTAGAATGCAGAAGCTAAATTCTTATTCTTACCGTAAGCTGATGCTTGATCCATGTTCATTAAGTTTCTTAACTTAGAAGATTTGAATGCTTCATTAAGTTCAACGTCTACTGATTCTTTAATACCTAAGAAATCTGCAGCGGCTGCTTTTAATTCATCATAAGTATATTTACCTGTTAAAGCGTCATCAAGAATTGTTCCTCCTTTTTTACCAATAGCGTATAGTGATACGTGATCAAATCCTAGCCATGGTCCAACAAATTCGTCAGATGCTTTTAAACCTAAATCAACTGATAATGTCCATGATAAAGATCTCTTCGCTAGAAATTGGTCATTATTACCTAATTTTCCAGCTTTAACATACGCGATATTATTAACTGCTTCGTTAGTCTCAGACATGTTGTCTATTTCATCACGTACCCATTCTTTTTCACCTGGACCTAATTGATCGTAATCCATTCCAAATTCAGATTGTGCTACTTCATCGTAATCGTATGATTCGTTTACTACTGATTCAAATGCTGGAACTAATTGCATATCTCCATAGATATCAACCATATACCAAGTTTTTTCAGATTCATCATATAAGTAAATATATTCTGCACCACCTTCATCAGCGGCCTTCTTAATGTAACGATCCATTTGTGCTTTTTTACCAGATGTTGGTTTTCTACCATCTTCATAAAAATTCATGGTATCGACTGTTTTATCTAATCCAGAAGTATCTCCTCTATCAATAACTGCCTGTACTTTTTTAGCGTTTCTATAACCCTTTTTTATTATAGGTAAAATGTTTTCAGGGTATGAATCATAGTGCATATATACTGATTGTATATTTCCTTTTTTATCAATCATTCCAAATTGACCTCTAGTTCCTTCGTTTAATTCTTCATTATTTTTATTTAATGAGTTTACAAAATCTCCGAAAGATTCAAATACTAATTGTGTTTTCATATTATTATTTTTTATTGTTTGATTTTCATCTAAATCAATATCATAGCTATATTCAGCGTACTTAATTGCATCATCTAAAAACACTCTATGTTTTTTTGATAATTTTTTTAAATTGTCTATTGTTATTTCATCGGCTGTTAATTTAGAAAGATCTTTATCAAATTTACCAGGAACCCATATTTCTGGATTCTTTTTTGTTTTTTCGTTTATTGTAATTTGAGATAATATTTTCTTACCTAACGCTGTTAACGTTATACCAGACTCTGTAATATTAAAAAGTTTAGAATTACGAGACATCCATCTTTTTGAATCTGCAGATAATTCTGCAATAATAGAATTGAATTCATCTTGAGTGATAGCACCATCTGAAATTGCTTCTAACATTTTATTCCTGATTCTAGCAGATGCGCCAACGGTTTTAGCAGGATAATTTTCAGTATAACGTCTTTTTATAGTTATTTTTCCTTCATCTATTCTATCATCTTGATTAGAGTGTGATTTGTCCATGATTTTTATTTTATTTTATATTATAAGATTATATATTCGAAATTTCCTTATGATTTTAATTTATTCATATATTGCTCAAACGTCATAATTGATTCTGACACAATCTTAGAAGCAACTACAAGTTCCATTGATTTTTCAAGTTCAGACTTTAAAATATCATACATTTTATGGATTGACTTTGGTGTAGTCTTTTTAAATAATTTTTCATCTCCATCTAACATCGCGTTTCTTACTTGAGTTGCTGAAATATTATCATCGCTTCTTGGTATTTCAAATAATCCAAAATCAGATCTTACATTTAATTGATCTCTATAAGAATCATTATTTACTTGATATCCATAAGATTTCATTCTATCAGATCCTGTTCCCCAAAGAACTGGTTCATATTTTGGTCTAAGTTCATTAAACATATAATCAATTGCTCCTCTATCTAAAACTATAATTTCTTTTAAGAATTTATATTGCTTTTGAACCTGTTTAAACATTTTAATTTGTAAATCTTCAGAATATGGTTTTCTAAATTCGTCACCTTTCTTTTTATTCTTTGCTTTAATTAAAAATACGATAACTGGATATCCATTCTCTTTGTGAATTGCTTCTAAAACTTTAGCATGGCCTAATGTAAATGGTTGAAATCTACCAACAAACATGTTTACTGGCTCTTTTCCTTGTTCTCCATATTTTACAGTTAAGGCTTCATTTAAAGTTATCTCACTTTTTATATTATTATGAAGCATGAAATTTTTGTAATCATATATAGAATTTTCATCTGAATTTTCTAGAAAGACAACTTCGTTAATTTTATCAACAACATTATTTAATTGAGAAATCATATCATCATTTAATATATCTGTTGATTTTGTTTTTTGTTTTCTAAAAGTTCCTAAAGTTATTTTAAATAAACTAGATAAAACTTCGTTAGAAACATTCTTTAATGTTTTTTCGTTTTTTATAAAGGCTGTATTTAACTTAAATAAATCTGAAGAAGAAAATTCTGCATTTTGGAAATTAACTCCAATATATCTTGCAGCATTTTTTTCTACGTATTTATTAAAAGCAACTGACATTAATTCGATATATCTTTCATCTGCTTTCTTTTCTAATAGTTGCGTTTCGTTAAAATCATAATTTACAAAAAACTCTAATATATCTGCGATTGCAATTTGATATGTGTGTGAACCTTCTCTAGCTTCATTTATTGGATTTCTACTAAAGTCTTCTAATTTAAAAGATTGTATTTTTTTACCTTCTACAAAATTTAAAACTAAACCATCTATTTCTGATTCTAAATCTTCTTGTAAAATTGTTGAAGAAGAATTAGCGTTAAATATTTTATAAATTTCTTTAGTAAAAGAAACTTGTTTATCGGTTTCTATGTCGTAATCAAAGTTATCAGAAAAAGATTTATCATTCATTTCTAATAATTTAATTAATTTAGATGTTTGAAGAGAGTTTAGTGTTCCATCAAATAAAACACCTTGAGACTGTACTTCTAATATTTTAGACCATTTTTCTATAACAACTGGATCTATGATTGTCTTTTTTACTTTTCCGCTATCGCTAAGTTGATGTATATGTGTTAATATTAAATTGTTTTTAGGTGTTTTTGTATATTCATATTCAGAAACTTTTTCTTCTGGTAAATATTCAAAACCAAACCTGTAATTACCTGGTAATAATTCTTTACTATTAGGGCTTAAACTTTGTATATGTTTAATAGCTATTTCGTAAAGAGACATAATAGTTCTATCGATAATTGTTAAAGGCTTAGATTTTGAAGATTTATAAAATTCAAATTTATTTTCAAATCTTCTAACGTAAAACGCAGGTGCTGAAATCTTTTCAACAACCATTACTCTGTTTTTTAATAATCTTTGAAACTCATTAATATTAGTTTCGTTGAAATGTGTTCTTAATTTTGTAAGTGCCATGTTATCTACCGTATTTTATGATACCCATTAATTGATTAATGGCTGCAAACGTACCTGTTAATTTCATTGTTTTTCCTTTATATACAAACACTATTCCTTCAGTTGGTATAATAGATTCTATTCCTCCAATTCTATCTAATCTTGCAAGTTCAGCTTCAACTTTTGCAATTTGAGCTTCTCCTCCACCTTTTTTAATTTTATCTGATTCTTTTCTAATTTGATCATGTAGTCTTTGCATTTCCTTGTCTGGATTTGCTGCTACAAAATTAGAAGCATTCTTAAGAATTATAGATCCTAGTTCTAAGAACAAATCTTCGAACGGTCTAATGTTTTCTTTATATTTCTTTTTAACATCTTCTTTGTCAAATTTCTTAACAGAAGCTGCTTCATCTTTTCCTATTTCTTTTGCAAGGCTTCTCATATTTAAAGACTTCTTATCTCCATAAGCCCATCTTAATAATAAACCTTCTTTATAGTCTTGTTGTAAATCAGGGAAATTTGTATCTATTGTTTCTCTCCACCACATTTCGTGATATCTAGAAACTTCATCAGCATCTGATAATTTATAACGGTCTCTTAATGCTTCTATTTGTTTTATAAATTTAGACTTGTTCTTTTCAAAATCTAAATCTTTACCTAATTTAATAATTTGAGGTGGAATGACTGTAAATGTTTTACCAACATTAACTTTAAGATCTTGCATTGCTTTCGCGATTGATCTTGCTGGTTTGTTATCCTCTCCAGTAGTATTACCTTCACCATCAGTTTTCTTTATACCATGAAATTGAATAACATCACGATCATAATAGATAACGTTTGGATTCTTAGAATAAATTAATTCCATGTTCATCCAGTTTTTACCGTTATCAAAAACTTCTAAATCTTTAGGGGATAATTTATTTAATGAGTTTGCTAAATCTTCTGCAGCAAATTGAAAAGTATCTTGTACTAATTTACTAGCATGTCCTTCAAACTTATTCTTAAAAGTAGCAAGGTCCATTGGATTTGCTAATTCAGTTTTATTTCTGGCAAATTTTACTTCTCCATCTTGAACTGTTGCAAATACATTTTGACCGTCAGTTTTTTCAGTGGCTTCTTCCTCAAAGTTTAATTCACCTTGAAGACCTGCAGTTACTATCTTTTTAAAATCTGCAAATGTCAAATCTTTTTCATCAAATGGATGTGACATGTGTCCTGCTGCTCCACCTTCTAAAATTAATTTAGAGTTTAATACTTCTTTATTTTCTCTTTCTATTAAAAAATCTTTAAATGATAATATCTTCATTGTGCTTATTTTATTTAGACCAAGGATGTCCTTTAGATGCTTGTTTATAAAAATTTATAAGACCTAAAACATGAAATTCTTTTTCACTGTGGTGTAGTTCAAAATTATCATGGTCATATTTCCAATGTGCAGTTTTAGATCCTTTTCTAAAACCATACGTAAAATCTTCTTTTTTATCATAAACCGTTTTATTATCTTTATTAAGTTTAAGATATGATTCTAAAAACTTATCAAATTGATAACCTACGATCTCACTATGGGTTAAATAGATTTCTTCGTTAATAAACTCTTCGTATAATTTTGTTTTCTTCATATTACTAATATAATAAAAAGATTTGACCCGGAAAAATCCAGGTCATCTTTTTTCTATTTTATTTAAATTTCTTAACTTTTTTGTCTAATAATTTTCTAATATCAGCCATAATACCAGGTGATCTAAAAGGTCCTCCAATTTCTTCAGCATCAAATTCAGCAGATGCTAAAAGCTCTTCCATTTCTCCCTTTACTCTATTTATTAATTCTGCTCTTTTTTCGTCTTCATCATCTGAAATAGTACCATCGGCGTTAGCTTCATTATAACTTACAATATCAGAATAGTTGATCTCATGTTCTTCTCCATCTTGGTCTAATGCAAAGATTGTTTTATCATTCCACATGTTGTCGTTATCGTCATTACCATTACCGTAAGCGTAAATAACATACTCTTGTCCATTTCCTAATTGAATCATACCGTCATCGGCTTTCATAGCTTTCATTAAAGACTTTTTGTTATATGTCTTTTCAGTAATTACTGATTCTCCTAATGAAGAAGTTAATATACCTACAGCAGCTCCATAATCTCCGTCTGATTTAGAAAGAATCCCACTAATAACCTCTTGTGCTTTTGCGTCATCATATTCTTTTCCAAATGCTTTTTGTAAAACTGTAGTAGCGTACTCTTTAAATTCTTCGTCAGAAGTAACTTCAGCTTCAGTTAATTCTATAGTCTCTTTAATTACTGGATATTTTTTACCTTCAAATTCAAACTCTTCGGCATCTTCTTCAATAGCCTTAGCTCTTGCTCCTAAAAATGCATTACCTTCTGTTACATCAGCCACTTCACTTTCAAATGTAGAATTAAAACATGTAATAACTGCTTCTGCTTCTTTAACGTATTTAATAGAATCTAAATATAACGCTGTTCCTTCAGCAATACCTAAACCAGAAAATCCAGCTGCACCAGAAATAAGAGATGCATTATCATCTAAGATTGATAATACTTTACCAACAGGTACTTTAATCTCTGTTTTGTTTAATTCAATTGGTTTAATATATACCGGTTGAAGCCTTGCTCCTTTAATAGCCTTTCCACATGCTGCTGATTCTCTATGGAAGTTAGCGTCTGTTAATGCAGAAACCATTAAGCTTTTAATTGCTCCTAAATGTAATCCTGCGAATCTTCTATCAGCTAGTGCTGGATATTTTTGGAAAAATTTAGTATAAGCTGTTAAAACTTTTTTAGCGTCTCTTCTACCTGTAACTATTACTGCTTCTGAAATGTTTACTGATTCTTCAATAAATTCTGCTAAACCCGGATCGTCCCATCCTAATTCACTATCAGATAACACTGTTTCAAGATCTTTTCTTTTTCCTTGCATTGTAATTTCAGGATGTCCACTTGGCCCTGATTTTACGGTATCGATTACTTTAACTTTATTCTTTTTTAAGAATTTTAAAAAATCTTTATCATCAGGGTTTATTGCGTCCATCACAACAGTTGCTTCTTGAATTGGTTCATCATCAACTAAATCTTCGTTCATTCTTTTCTTTTTATTATCTCTTCTGCTTATTAGAGAGTGCATAAGAGTATTTGCTAGGTCTTTACCTCCTCCATTCTTCACTTTAATAACGTCCTCATCGTCTAAGTAATCTCTAGCTGCTAATTCTTCTGCAGCTTCAACATTGTTCTTTCTAACTAATTTGATTAAATGATTATCATCCATCATTTTAATTTTATTTTCTTTAATACCTGGTGCGTTAACCTTACCAAACATAATTTCTGAAATAGCCTGTGCTAAATCACTACCGTCGATATCTCCCTTTTGAAAAGCATCTAAATGAAATTTAATTTCTTTCTTAGAAACCTTTGTTTTATCAGCTTCACCAACTAAACCAAATGCTTTAGATATAAGTTCGTTTCTAACTTCTTCTTCTAAATTATCGAATGAAGTTATGTTCATTTCATCTAAAATTTTTTCTATTTTAGAAGTTAACTCAGATCTTTTTATCTGGTTTTCCTGTTGTAACTTAGTTACATTTTCCATTTCTCTAATTTCAGAGAAAGTTTTAAAAGAACTAATTCTACTCATTTTTGCCATTTTTATAAATTTAATTTTATTTTATTTGCGTATATCTTATATATCTCCTTCAAAATTGACTATTTTAATATTATAATCAAACTTTTCTTGTTTGTATATTGCCTGGCGTGCTTTACCGTGTTTATATAAGTAATTGTCCCACTCAGGCGTTCTAATATCATCAACAAAGTCGATTATTAAAACCTTGTCTTTTGATTCATGTTGTCTTAAACCACGTCCTATTGATTGTCTGATAATCACTTCACTTTTAAACGACTCCGTAAAGAATATGTTGTGAATCTTTTTAATCGAGATCCCTGTTGAGAAAGTACCATAAGAGGCGACAATAACAACCTCTTCTCCAGCTTCCATTTTTTTCTTATATTCTTCTCTGATATCTGTGTTGGTTCCACCATCAACATAAAAAACTCTTTTATCGCTTTCTTGTCTAAGTTTTTCATATAATTTTTTACCGTGTTCAATCCTGTGAAAAAGGACAAGGCTATTCCTGGGTACTCTGGAAATAACGCTTGAGATAAAATCAAGACGTGCCTTACTATTAATAATGAAATTCTGTTCAAGTTGAAAAACATCTTTTCTATCGTATTTATTTTGTGCAAGCTCTTGAAATGCTTGTCTTTGATTTTCTGTTGCATAGTTCATTTGAATTACTTTAACCAAACACTTCGCAATATGACCTTCGTTTTGTAGAAAAGCCGCTTTAACTTCACTAATAACTGGGCCTGTTTGGCTCATAAGTGTTAATTTATCAAGAGATCCGTCTTTAGGAATTGTTCCTGAAAGACCAAATTTATATTTTGCATTAGTACATTTTTGTAATATTGTTTTTATAGATGCACTTTTTGCTTTATGAGTTTCATCTACTAAAACTGCGTCGAATTGACTAAAGTATTCTTTATCTTTTTTTACTAAAGATTGATATGTACCAATAATTATGTTTTTATTGCTTTTAATTTTTTTACCTGAATATATTTGTTGAATTTTTAAATTAACCTTATTCATGTAATTATATTCATGAAAATCTTCATGTGCCTGTACAACTAAAGAGACGTTAGGAACTATAAATAATATTTTTTGAGCTTTTTTCTTTTCTAGCATATACGCGACAGTCATAAAACTAATTAAAGTTTTACCGGCGGATGTTGCTAGTTCTGCTAAACACTTTCTAAATTTAAGTATGTTATATGCTGTTTCTATTTGATAATCTCTTGGAGTTATCTCAGCTCCTTTAAAGAAATTAAGAGCCCATTCTTCAAATGCTTCTGCGTTAATATCTGGATCAATTAAACGTTTTATTCCGTTCATTTGAATCTCTATCTTATAATCTTTACAAATCTGGATAACATGTCTCCATAATCCAGCAGGAATCCATTTGTCATCTTTAATATAAGAGACATAACCATCCCATACTCCTCGCTTTACCAACGGATTAAATCTCCAACTTTCAATTCTTTTTGTAAGGGAGATTGTAATCTGTTCTAACTCAAGTTCAGTAGCATCATCAATTCTTAGAAATTGATTATCGTCTGTTAATGTTAGTACCAATTTTCATGAAACTATTTTTTATATTCTTGTCATATCGAGGCGATTCTTTATTGCAAAGCCCATATTGTCAAGAGTTTTTACAGAGGCTTCAATAAAGCTTTTCTGTGTTTCTAATAAATCTAGCAATTGTCTATCCTCTGCTAGATCAGCTTCGAGAAATCTTTCTCTCTGCTTGTCGGTTAGCTTATAATCATATTGATAATATTCTATCCATTTTTGTTTGTATTTTTGATCAACTGTAGCTTTTTGAGCTCTCATCTTATTAGACATTGATGCAAGCTGCTCTACTAATATTTGTCGATAGCTTAATGAAAATGAACTAACCTCTTCTAGGTTAATACCTTTCTTTAAATTAATTGTAAGGTCTTTTATTTTATCGGTCCAATCAAGTCTTTGTCTACCGAGGTATTCATCTAATTTAAGTATTTTATCTTTTAAATCTGCCATTGATTATATTGTTAAAACAGTTGATTATTGTTTTTGTTCTTTTGTTTAACATAGACACTTGTATTAAGCTTTTTCTTAAACTTAGGATCTGTCATTGTTAATTTAGTTTCTGTAAAATCATAATTAGAACTTTTAAGTTTTAAAAAAGCTTTAATATTTTTTCTACGGTTTCGATCTTGCTCAAACTCGTCAAACTCTTGATCTATCATTTTATTAATATCTATATTTTTCATAAATAATATGCATCTAGTTTAGAATTACTAAAATACATATCTAAATTATTAATACAATTATCTTTCATGTGGAAAGCGACTTGTACTAAGTCATTTAAGTCATTTATTTCTATAGGATATTTATCTCTTTCACTTCTGTCAACTTTATCTAACCATTTATCATAGATTAAATCTAATTTAGTGTCGTTAAAGAATTTACCCCATAGAAAGATCTCCTTACCTCTTCTGAGTTTTTGCATCATTTTTTCTTTACCTGTTTTATCGTTGTCAAACATATATCTTATTGTAGGTATTTCATCAAATTCATCGGTTGATCTACCTGCAGTTGCTAGTCCAATACTATTTGTCATAAACATAGCATCAATAGGTCCTTCAAACATAGTGACAGTTCTTTGTAAATCAACTCTTAAAATACCAAAAAGTGTTGATATTTTTTTAAGGCTAATTAACTCAGACTCAGATACTCCAATATCTTTATCCATCTCTTGATATATTTTTTCAATATCATACGTTAAATATCTTGCATTTCTATATTTGGAAAGAGCTCTTGTTTGAAATCCGATAACTTTATTATTAGGTCCTAAGTTAAGAACAACCATTCTCTTGTCTTTAGGAGAATATAAAAAGTTTTCAAGTTTATGAGATAACATTCTACCTCTTAGATAAAAATATCCTGGATCTCCTACTTCTATTTCTTTATACCCAAAGATCTTGCATAGTTCTTCTCTAGTAGGGGCTAAATCATATATGGTTTTAAAGACATCATGTTCTAATACTTCTACGGTATTAGCTTGAATTCTATGTTCTTGTATAAAATCTATAATTGCAATAGAATCTTCTCTATCTTTAAATCCTATATGATGGTCTTTTAATAAGGAATAAACATCACCATGTTCAGAACAGTTAAAACAATGATATTGTAGACTATCCCAATAAATATTTCCTCTTTTCTTGTGGGTATCTGTTGTTGAGTCTCCACAATAAGGACATGCCAGGCTCAAACGGCCTGGCATTTCCTTAAGCATTTTTTTATTAGGGTCAGTGTGCTCGTTTACTACAACTTGCTTTACTAAGCTTCTAATTTTTTGCTTTAATTGTTCGTCTATTTTAGATGTCGAGGTCATTCAAGAAAGAATCTAGATCATCGCTTGAATCAGCTGTAGTGCTTGTAGCCTCGGTAACTGGTGTAGCAGTTGTTTCTTTAACCGGAGTGACAGTTGCTTTAGGAGCAGCTGCTGTTTTAGGTTTTGAAACTACCGCGTCAATTGAACCACCTGGGTTTAAATATTGACGTAAAATTCCATTTACGAAATCTCTTGCGTCTCCATCCCATACCTTATATTCATAAGGTTCTAACGATGGTGCTGCATCTAATTCAGTTTTAATAACTGCCATTGTCTCTTTTGTTCTTTCAGCAGCTTCTCCATTTACTGTGATAGCTGAAGTACTTGCAGAGAATTTAGATTTATCGTAATTGTTATATTCACCTTGTCTTGTAATAATCAATTCAAAGTTTTTACCTGCAAATAGGTCAAATACTTGAGTTGGTTCACCAAAAGCTGGCTTTAATTCCTCATCAATCTTTTCCTTGATCTTGTAACCGAACTTATATACTAAGTATTGTCCTTCTAGATCTGGATTTTGAGGATCTTTAATTACTTTAATAAGAGAGTAATATTGTTCACGTCTCTTTAATTTTTCACTCATTTTACGGTCTACTGCTGAGTCGCTATTTCTTAATTTGAAAAACGCTTCTGCAATAGGACAACTTTCTCCAACAGAACTAGGTGAGTCAATTAATCGACCGTTACCTGATGCATCTGTTAGCCAGTGTACGTATTTTTTAACTAGTGAATTTCTTGGGTTTGCTGGATTAGGAACAAAGCGTACTAGTGCTTTATAAGTTCCATCTTTTCCTTGATCTGCACTCGGCTTGTATAGTACATCCGTTTTAGTGCTTTGTGTGTCGTGTGTTTCAACATCGCTTACGCTTAAGTTGAAAATGTCAAATTCTGCCATTTCTTTAAATCTTTAATTTCGTTAATTTTTGTTAATAATCTTTAAATCTTTGATTGTTCGTTAAGGTACCTTTAATAAACTTTCATGTATTATATAAGAGACTTTTTAAAAGTTTCAAATATAACTAAACTATATATCTATATTTTTCTGTAAGTGGATCCTTCTTCATCCATCCAGCTGTCGGCTTCTGGAAGTTTTACTAAGCCTGCTTTTCTTAAAACATCTAAAGCTTCTTTTTCTTTTATTCTATTTTGTGAAACCATAGAGAATAAAATCTCTTTAAGTTTTAATAAGTGTGCAGGGGCAATCTTTTTCTTTTTCATTTTTATTATTTTATTTATTGTTTATTGAAACTTTTTATCATATATGTAATATAAGCTTAGAGTTTTAAGCCTGAGGGTTAAATAACGTTTGAAGTAGACTGTTCAAGAAGAAGGCATCAACCAAATCATCAAATGGTTTTGGGATCTTGGAAACTTCTCCAATCTCATCAACACAATAATTAAATAGTTTAGAGTTTTCTAGCTTTTGGTCTTTTATATTATTATCAATAAAAACTTTCCAAAGCATCGTCTTATTCATATTACCTTTTCCAGCATGTTTCTTAATAGTTGAAGGTGCAACAGTCTCTAATGCTTTAACATCTAATTGGTTTAGCATTTCAGCTTTTAAAAGGGCCGCTCCCGCTGCCATATCAATAATGTTATTAGTTCCCATTTTAGAACCAAAACTAGTTCCTTCAAAACCAATAATATAATTGTCTTTAGTTTTAGTTATCTTTAATATAATATTAATAAGGTCTTGGGCAGTTCTTGAATATCTTTTAACTTTAGATATTTCAGCGCTTGAATAGTTATCACTTTTATCCCAGTCTGGCTGGTAAACTAATGTGGTGTCTTTTAGAAGAGAAATATCGTCTTGTTTCTTTTGATCTTTTTTAGTTCCTTGTCCTCTTTTTATATAAGACACAAAGTGATATGAATCTTTTGAATCATCATGAATACATATACCAGGCGAATTTAAAGAGAAGTCTACTGCTACGTAAATCATTCTTATAGTTTTTTACCGATTGCAGCACCAAGAGCGGCACCAACTAATCGAGAGGTTAGCATTTCATACATTATTCCTTTTTCAATGCCTAAGACTTTAGCAACTGCTTTACCAATTGTTTTTCCTAGAGCAAATCCAGTAAGACCTCCAAAAATAGAACCTAAAATACCTTCATTAGTCATTTCGTTATTGAGTCTTTCAATATCGTATGTTCCATCCTCTTGTTTGTACTCTGATACAAATTCTTCAAGAGCAGAATCTACTTTTTCCTCTAAAGATTCAGTCCACTCTGACTGTAAAGATTCTTGCAATATTTGAAGTTCTGCTTCAGTTGCATTAGCATTCGTCATGTAATCTAAAAATGTTTTCATATAGTATATATCTTAATCAATTTCTAACTTTAAATTAAATTTATTATAATAAAAGTTAAGTGTAAATGTATTAAACTCTGCGATGTTAGAACTCATGTTTAATTCTAATTCGGCTATTGAGTTCAAAATAGGTTTTTCAAAGACGGCACTCATAACATGTATTCCTTCAGCATCTAATATTTGAAGTTTTAAATCATCAGTAAATGGTTTTCTATTAGATTTAGAGTAATAATACAAAAGAGTATCTTGTAAAATCCAATAATTTATATAACCATCTAATAACTGTAGCTCTACTTGAAATTGTCTTTCAATCGTGTTTTGAATAGGTATTGATCCTCTATGATATGTAATAGTACCATCATTAGGTGCTTGTTCTACCGGATCAAATTGAATTCCTGGAATTGCAATACCTTGTATTGAGTAATTAATAAAATCAATAGGTTCTGTGATTAAATTCCCAGGCATTCTATTTAAATACTTTCTGTATTTATCGGCCACCTCAATCGGTATAAATTTACGAGGAAATTTAAAATTAAATAAATTATTTCTACTGTTTAATATCATTATATAATATTTACTTTACCATGATACAATAGAGATTCTGTTTCTCCATTCTTTAAATTAATATAAAACTTATCTTGATCTATATTAGTATCTTCTTTATCAAATCTCGTTGCGACTGCCTTATTTACTTTAAATAAAACTTCTCCATTTCCTAGATCAATATCTGGGAAAGTTGGGTTGTGGCTAACTTGTTGTTCTACTGCTCCTGATTTAATAATTAAAACAATATCATCGGCATTAACTAAACTTATAGATTCTAAAGAATCTCCAGCTGGTTTAGCAATACTAAATTTAATAAAGTTATCAGATACTTTAGATAAAGTAATTTCTCCTTCTCCATTTTGAGAATAATCAATTTCATTTGTTGACTCTATTTCAGTTCCTTGTAATGTTACATTAGTAGATCCTGCAACGACGCCATATACATTGATCGCAACTGGCACGTATTTAGTTTCTCCTATAACAGGTCTTGCTGAGTTAACAAATTGATTAATTTCTCTATTAACTGATGTGTTGTCTAATTTATTGTAAATTACAGTTGGAGAATAATTTCCACTTAAATTTATTTTAGACATTCTTCTACCATATTTCTTAGGCTTGTTGTATATTAAAGAAGCTCTTTTTAATATTTGTGTATTATCTGTTTCGTTATAAATTCTCATAGATACTTGTAATAAAAAGTTACTACTTACAGAAGAATTTAAAATTACAGGCCTGTATATTAAGTTTTGATCAAAATTTGAAACTTGTGAGAACGTTGATTGATATGTACTTATATAGTTTAAACCAATTTGTTCGCTAACTTCAACATCATAGAAAACTGTAATATCATCTGACGATGTTTCTATTCTACCATTAACATAGTTTTCAAACCCTGATTGAGAACCATCTTTAGTTCCATATATTTGAAAATAGTCTCCATTAGGATCTTCATTTAAATTAACGGCTATATCTACAAATTCGTCTTCCTGTGCTAATGTTATTTCCTTTGTATCAGTAATTTCAATATAATCATATCCGGTAACTGTTTTAACTTCAGATATTAATCCTAAAGATATTTCATAGTTTGTAGTTGAAAGTATTGCATCAGATCCTGTTCCAAAAAAAGTTTCAGAAAAATCTAAATTCTTATTAGCATCTGACATGTGGATTAGTGCAGGTACTTTAATTTCAATATATTTTGAAAAAGAACTATCAACTAGAGTAAATGGATTAGGATTTTGAACCTCAAAGCTTGAAGAGTTTAAATAAACAACAGAAGTAAAATAACCATATTCTCCTGAATTTCTTTTTACTTTTACTTGGAATAAAAACCCTTCATATCCTCTACCACTAAAACTATATCCTGTTCTTAAATGAAGTCTTATAGTATCATACCATACTGCCTGTACTTGTGAAGATTGAACAACTCCTAAACCAGTTGAATTTGTTCCTTCCCATTCTTGAGAATCTAAATAATCTATATCATTTCCTAAAAGAGCTAGTGTATTTGAATTATCAGTTGGTACCGCGTAGTATCTTCCAACTTCCCCAGGTGCTGTTTTAATTGTATTACCTGTTTCCTGTTCTGGTCTTGCATATAGAGAATTAGCTCTATTGCCAACAACTAAATTACCCCCTATAAAAGAAGTTCCCGCTGCATTTCTATAATAATATGTATATGTTCCATTTGTATTAGGCGTATACGTTACTATTCCATTATTAGGTGTATATGCTATTCCATTTATATAAAATCCAGATTGATTATCAATTGATGCATCATTTAGATCAAATTTATATGTCATTCCATTCTTTAAGATTAACTCTCTAGAAGCAAAATTGTTTACATATACATATCCATTTGCAATATTTACTGTAAAATTAACAACATCACTTCCTAACTCGTGAATAAGCATTCTATCAGCACTATTCGTGTTTGATGTGTTTAAGTATTTAAGTTGACTTCCGTTTTCGTCGTTTTCTATTTTAGCGTTATCAGTCGCGCTTTGATCGTGATAGATAAATTCTAATAGTACGTCTTCGTCAAGTCTTGCAAATTTAGATGATTGCGCCATTGTTATTTTTTCTATTTTAGCGTTATCAGTCGCGCTTTGATCGTGATAGATAAATTCTAATAGTACGTCTTCGTCAAGTCTTGCAAATTTAGATGATTGCGCCATTGTTATTTTTTATATTTTAAAATCTTAACCATTTTGGAGACCAATAAAGTCCGACTCCAATAGTAGGTCCTACACTAATTACTTGATTCGGATTTAAATTTAATCCGTATCCAACTCCAAATCCTATAGACCATCCTGATTTTCCTATCATAGGTCTGTTTAACTCATCATTTACTAAATTTAAATTTTCAATCCTAGTAAATGTTAAATTAGGATACGGCGAAGTTATTTTTAAACTATTTCCTTCAGTTGTTTTTATAATACCTGCTGTCAAACTAATGCCTTGACTAAAGTTAAACTCTGATGAAAGTAGATTAAAAGAAGAGTCATTAACCCTTAATCTTAATGATCCATTAAATCTTCTCCAATTATATTTATCCCACTCTTTATTATCAAATATTGAAAGTGTAGTTGTGTCTGCTTCTTTTGTAATAATAGATGTTGCATTAATTATAGAATCTTTAACCTCTAAATCTGCACTAATTACTGAATTGATTTCTTCAACATCTTTATTTATACTTAAAACGTTATTATATTTTTTAATAAGATTTGCTTTAGATTTATTTAAATCTGAAACTTCTAATTCATAAGATCTTATTTTAGCAATAGTTTCCTCGTTTTTATTTTTCTCAAATTTAATAGTGTCTAAACTTGCTTTATAGTTATTTAAGTTTCTATTAGATATTTTTTGAGCATTGTCTATCTCTATCTTTAGATTTTCAATTTGATTACACTGTCTTAAAAAAAGTAAAACAAACAAAGAAACTCCAATGAAAATTAGAGTATTCTTATTTAATATTTTATCAAGTATGTATTTATAAAAAATCATATTTTATATATGTGCCATTCTGTTTTCAAAATCTCCAGTTCCAGTACCTGTTGATGTTATTGTTAATGATCCCCCGTACTGTCGAGCCGCACTTCCACCACTCGGTGGAGTTGAACTATTACCAGTATCTGACATAAATATGCTAATTGGGGTAGTATATCCTATGTTGTTGTTACTTAGATCTGGAAAAATAGTGATTTGAAATTCCTGTATCCCTGTTGGTGCAGTGTTTGGTCCAACGTACCAACATTTTACTGACAAGTTATATGTTGCATTTGGTCTTCCAACATATACGTGTTGGTTGGTTTGATTCTGTATAACGCTACTATCGAAATCCCATTCCCAATTAAGTCCTCCACTTCCAGGATGCGTAACTACCGATGTGCGTATAGTATCTTGTGTTATTATTTGTGGAACATCACTCGCATACACATAAGTTGTTTGAGTAGTTCCAGATCCTACTGTAAAAGAGGTATCGTATGTTTTACCAATACTAGTAGTACCGTCAGCTGCAAAAACATCATCATCAAATAATATACTAGCATTTGCTTGAGGTCCTGCACTATAAGTTATTGAAGGATCATCTACAAAATAATAATCATTAGGCGCGTTTACTGTAATTGTCCCAGCCCCTTGATCACCTGGAATTCCTGAATACATATCAGAATAACTTAACATACTTCCTGTATTAGGAGAAGCTGGATTAAATAATAAAGTCGCAGTATATGTTTGAACGAATGAAGTTAATAAATCAACGCTTGTTGTTGCTTGTAAATATGTCCCGGCATTGTTATATCCGGTTGGTATCTGGACTTCATACGCATAATTAGAATATGTAATATTGCTTTGGGTAGTATTTTGAGGCAAAGGTTGTTGTGATGATTGAGGCCTTACATTTGGAGAATTTCCAAAAGTAAACACTGGATGTCCACCCGTGTGTGGTACTGTCGATGCGACAGATCCAGTCCAATCACTTAAAGTCCATGTTGGGAACACATCCTCTGGATTTACACCAGCGTCGTTCCAATATAAATCAGCAACTCCTAAATAAATAATTTGTGGAAGTTTTTTAACAACATACGCAGTTCCGGTCGTTGTATAAAAAGAAGTTTCTTCAACTGGGTCAATAGTACCTGTAATCGTGTAATCTCCCGGGCCACTATTATAAACACCTGTTAAACTAGCATCAGCTCCACCAATGATTGAAAGATTTAAATTTTGTACATTTGCGTCTCCTTGGCTTGTTGAGGTAGAAATATTAGGGTCGTTATCTATTTGATATGAAAATGAATTCAGGTCTGGCGTCGCAAAAGAGCTTTCACCATCTGTCCATGTTTTACCATTACATAAATACCAACCTTCATGCTGATTAATACCTGATCCTACCTTTATCGGTAAAGGATTGCTTGAAGAACTAGTTATTGTTTCTTGATTTATAAATTTAGTTGAATCAGTAAAATAAGAAGGGACCATTGATACTATTGTACCCACTGGAACAACTCCCCCTATTTCATCTATAGTTTTAAAACCTATTAAACCATCAGAGTTTGTTGAAACTGCAATCTTGTCAACATCTGGGTTTCCAGAAGCAACTTGTAAAGCTCCGCTTATTTCGACGTCGTTATTGAAAAAAGAATCAACATCAACATTAAGCTCAGAAGAATCTAATGTTATTAAATCGGTTCCGCCAAAATGTGATTTCCACTTAAATATATCTGCAGCTTGATTTAAAATGTTAGTTGCATTTGTACCTCCTTGAATATTAGTTTTAAAACTCATATCTAATATTGCAGTTGGTTGTGTCTGTGTTGCATCTTTAGATAAAGTAAGCGCAAACCTGTGATCTACGTCTAAAGTTTTTAATTCTAAATTGCTACTAAAAGGATCTTGTCTATGTATAACCCATACTGAATCTTCTTCAATATAACTTTGGGCGTATTCAGGGGCATCTGTTTTATAACCTACAATAACCGATGGCGGGTTTATTGTTCCTTGAGGGCCTGATATATTATGTATAGGTAGAATAGTATCTACTAATCCTTGTCCGTTTCCTGTGTTTATTTTCCATATACCTTGGCCATTATTTCCTTGAGGACCTTGAATACCTTGGTCACCTTGAATACCTTGGTCACCTTGATAACCTGTAATACCTTGATAACCAGGATTACCATCAGTTCCTTGAGAACCTTGAGGTCCACCTCCGTTAGCAACTAACTGATCAAAATTATAATTAACTTTGTCCAGTTTGATGTTATCAGTATCTGATATTAATATTTGTTTTAAATTAATTGCCATCTTATAGTATATTTACTTTATATATTTGTTTTTTATTGAGAGATAGTTAAGTTGATTATACTAGATCCTGTGATTGTTCCAAGATTCCATGTCCAATTATAAGTACCTTGTGTTAAAATTATTTGATCTTGATCTGTTCTAGTATTTGATCCACTACCAAATCCTTCTAATAAAACTGTCAACGAAGGCGAAAATTGAGATGAATCTACCGAGGCAGTTGCCCAATGTCCATCATCACCGTTAGTTGCAATCAATGTTAATGTAGCCCCCGCTGGGTTATTAACAGTTATAACGCCACCGGTATTATCAACGCTTGATGCGTTTGAAGGGGTAACGTTTGTTACTCCTGTTATTGTGTTAGAAGTAACACACTTCGTTGGTGCAAGTACTCCCGAATCGGTTTTAATAGGTGAATAATAAACATCACCGCCAAATGTAGCATCCAGTGTAGTTGCCCATGGCGAAGTTCCGTTCGGTCTATTTTGACTGTATACTTTTACAAGAGGAAAGTTTCCAACTGTAGTACCTATCCAATCTTTATGTACATATATAATACCACCTCTGTTGAATATATCATGTAGGTTTGTGAAAACAGGTCCTTGTGATGCTGTGTTAGTTGCATAGTACATTAAGTTAGGAGTAACTGATGTTTTACACGCAGTCGATCCTCCTTTGAAAGAAAATTCTATAGTGCTTACATCTTCTACATAATGTTTATCAATAGATTCTCCTAAAAATTGACTACCATTCCAATACCTACGCAATCCATTTGGATCATTAGCAATTTTATACCATCCACCTCCTGCATTATTACCATTAGAATCTTCTAGTGTTGTTGCGTTTATATAATCACTTCCATCAATTGTATATATACCGGTAGCTACAACAGTTCCATTTAAAGAAGTAACATCTAAATTATAGTTTAAATTCAGGTTTGTAGTAATTGGACAGTTTGTAACTAGTGTAAAACTACTTCCATCCCAGAATCTAGCAACACTATTGCTAGCATACCATTTATTAGCCGTTGCAATAGTTCCAACATTTCCACCTTGGTTAGTATATAGAGTAGAACTTGTCAGATTATTATTTGTATCAGACCAATCCCCAACCGTGTAATTTGTAATAAAATAATTTTGAGTAGGGTTTGAACATGCATCATTAGAGTTATCGGCAGGTGCTGACGCTATTAATGCAGTTGGTGCTGTAGTTCCTCCTGGGTTTGTTCTCCAATATAGGTTTTTTTCGTTTAGCTTTACAATTTGTATATTCCTATGTATACTTGCTTGAGAACTATATGAAGATGCACCCATTTCTAAAATTTCATCAGTTGAATCGAATGATATATCAACATCATAGTTATTATTAGTATTGTTATAGCTTGCGTTTACACTTGTGTCTGCTCCACCAATAACAACAATTGTATTATCTCCTCCAATGCCTCCCAATTCGCCACCATACGTTGATCCCGGGTCTATATTATAGTCAAACCCATTTAAGTTAGGAAGTAAATGTTGTATTACACCGTTATCATATTCCCAAGTTTTTCCATTTGCTAAATACCATCCTTCGTATATACCTGATTCTCTTCCTCTACCATATATTAAATGTAGTTCATTGTCAGTTTCATTTAAAGAACCTCCATCATTTATATGAAAGTTTGTATTGTTAAAATCTGATCTTCTAATAGAAATAACAGACCCTACTGGCAAAGCACTAAAAACCATTGTTTGATCTTCCCAAACTAAGTTTCCAGCAGCATCTTGTGAAACTAAAACCTTATTAAGGCCA